>Ga0182008_10000064_pt1 | contig 88760 bp, 95 predicted proteins | sample Sormic07211129_1_FD_120482 | JGI IMG/M metagenome (GOLD analysis project Ga0182008, IMG submission 120482) | Rhizosphere microbial communities from Sorghum bicolor, Mead, Nebraska, USA - 072115-129_1 metaG | ecosystem: Host-associated > Plants > Roots > Rhizosphere | place: USA: Nebraska...
GCTGATTCCTTCCCTCTCCGCCCTGCCCGCGGCTCACGCCGGCAGCTTGAAGTCGGCAACCGAGCGGCGCAGGTCGGCCGCCAGCTGTGCCAAATGACCGATCGACTCGGCGGTCTGTCCCGCACCCTGCGAGGTCTGGCCGGTAATCTGCCGGATCACGCCCATGGTGCGGGTGATGTCCGAGGCGGCCGACGACTGCTGCTGGGCGGCGATCGAGATGTTCTTGATGAGGTTGTTGAGCGCGTTGGACACGCGTTCGATTTCAGTCAGCGCGGTACCGGCGTCTTCGGCCAGGCGCGCACCGGACACCACTTCGGCGGTGGTCTGCTCCATCGAGCTGACCGCTTCGTTGGTATCGGCCTGAATGGCCTGGACCAGGCCTTCAATGCGTCGGGTCGCGCCGGAGGTACGTTCTGCCAGGCGCTGCACTTCGTCGGCCACCACGGCGAAACCACGGCCGGCCTCACCGGCCGAGGCCGCCTGCACCGCGGCGTTCAACGCCAGGATGTTGGTCTGCTCGGAAATGTCGTTGATCAGTTCCACGATCGAGCCGATCTCCTGCGAGGATTCGCCCAGGCGCTTGATGCGCTTGGAGGTTTCCTGGATCTGGTCGCGGATCTGGTCCATGCCCTGGATGGTCTCGCGGACCACGCCGGCGCCTTCGGCGGCGATCACCACCGAGCGCTGTGCCACGTCGGCCGACTCGGCCGAGTTGCGCGACACCTGTTCGATGCTCGAGGCGATTTCGCCGATGCGGTCCGAAGCCGAGGTGATCTGGTTGGCCTGGTGGCCCGCCGCTTCGGCCAGCTGCATGGCCGTGGCCTGGGTTTCCTGGGTGGACAGCGCGACCTTCGCCGAGGTGTCGTTGATGGTGGTCACCAGGTGGCGCAGTTCGTCCACGGCGTAGTTGATGGCGTCTGCGATCGCGCCGGTCATGTCCTCGGTCACCGAGGCCTTCACCGTCAGGTCGCCTTCACCCAGCGAGCTGATTTCGTCCAGCAGCCGCATGATGGCCTGCTGGTTGCGGCTGTTGAATTCCACCTGGGTCTGGTAACGCAGGTCCTGCTCGCGCGAACGGCTGCGCACGGTGCTGCTGACGAAGCCGATGATGGCGATCAGCGACAGCGCACCGGAAATCACGCCCAGCCAGAAGTTCGGGAACAGGCGCGTGTCGCGCACCGAACCGAACGAGGAGAACGCTTCAAACAGCTTCTTGCTGTCGTCCAGCATGCGGGTGGCGCCACCGGTCAGCGCGGCCGCCGAGGACTGCGCCGAGAACAGCTGGCGCGAGCTGGCCAGGATCGCGTCGGCGTCCTTCTTCATGGTGTCCCACTGCTTCTGGGACTGCTCCAGCGCGGCCAGCGCGCCGGCATTGCGCACCGGGGTGATGCCCAGTTCTTCGTTGCCGTTGCGCAGGGCATCCAGCACCTGGGTGAACACCACCGAGTCGCGGGCGAGCGCGTCGCCGGCGGCGGCGGCATTGGCACCACCGGCGCGCATTTCGGTGACCCGGCGGGCCATCGAGCCCACCACCACCACCTGCTGCAGCGCGTTGTACACCTGCGAGGCCGGGGCACCGCCGGCGGACATCGCACGCACCACTTCGTTCAGCTGTGCCTGCAGTGCCGGCACGCCGTTGACGAAGTTGTTGGCGTTGCCGGCCAGGGCCAGCACCGCCGGCTCACTGGCCACCAGCTGGGCGGCGCTCTTGCCGAGCGGCTCCCAGGTCTGGCTGAGCTGGTTGAGCGGGCCGGACACGTTCGCTTCGGAACCATAGCGACCCTGCAGGCTGCTCACGGTGCTCTCGATGCGGGTCTTGGTGTCCTTGAACGCGGTGAACGCCTGGGCGTTGCCCGAGACCGCTTCACGGCCCTGGTTGGCCAGCTGCTGGGACAACACCTGCAGATCGGCCGCGCCGGTACTGGCGCCGGCCAGGCGACTGCCCTGCCAGGTGGCGACGCCGGTGTTGACGCCGAACACGATCATCGACAGGGCCAGCAGGCCGAGCCAGAAATTGGTTCCCACCGACCCGAGCTTGCCGGCCTTGGCGGATTCCGAAGCAGTACTCATCGTTCAACCTCGATCATCAAATACGGTGAGACAGGCGGCAGCGATCAGGCCGCGGCCTGCCTGAATTCGGGAGTGCGCGACAGCAGCGACAGCGAGAAGACGCCCCAATCGTGGCCATCGCCGTGGAAGGCACGGTCGATGAAGTGGGCATAGCGGCCGCTGGCGAGATCGCCGATGGCGATGTCCTGGCCCTGGTCGAAGCTGCGCTGGCCGAACAGTTCATCGATGGTGAGCGCGACGTCGCCGCCGGCCTGGCGCATGATCAACACGCGCTGGCCTTCCTGGTGCACGGTGCGCTCGCCTTCCAGGAAGTACTTCAGGTCCACCACCGGGAACAGGTTGCCGCGCAGGTTGCCCACGCCCAGCAGCCACGGCTGCGCACCGGGCACCGGGGTGATCGGCGGCATCGGCACGATTTCAACCACTTCGCGGAAATCCGACACCAGGTGGCGCTTGCCCACGCGGTAACCGACGCCACGCCACAGGTCCTGGGCGAACTGACGCTCGGGCAGCTGCACGGCATGGGCCAGGCTGCGCCGTTCGTAGGCTTCGAGGATGTCGAAAGGAGAACGCATCAGACCACCAACTGGTTGATCCGCGCGATCAGTTCCTCCTCGCGCGGCGGCTTGACGATGTAGTCGGCCGCCCCCTGGCGCAGCCCCCACGCCTTGTCGGTCTCCATCGCCTTGGTGCTGACGATGACGACCGGAATATGTTTGATGGCCGCGTCACGCGCCATCGCACGGGTGGCCTGGAAGCCACTCATGCCCGGCAGGACCACGTCCATCAGCACCAGCTGCGGCGCATGCTCGCGCACGAGCACCAGCCCGTCTTCTGCGTTGTCCGCTTCCAGTACTTCGTGCCCGGCCTTGGTCAACCACTGCGTGAACACCGCGCGGTCGGTCGGTGAATCCTCGATCAGAACGATTCGAGCCATTGTGCCTTTCCCCCCTGGTCAGGCGTTGACGTATGTGCGGATGGCACCCAGCAGTTCTTCACGCGTGAATGGCTTGGTCAGGTACTGCTCCGAGCCGACGATGCGCCCGCGCGCCTTGTCGAACAGGCCGTCCTTGGAGGACAGCATGATCACCGGGGTCGACTTGAACAGCTGGTTGCCCTTGATCAGCGCACAGGTCTGATAGCCGTCCAGCCGCGGCATCATGATGTCCACGAAGATGATCTGCGGCTGTTGGTCGGCGATCTTGGCCAACGCCTCGAAACCATCGGTCGCGGTCACCACCTCGCAGCCTTCGCGCTTGAGCAGTGTTTCGGCGGTCCTGCGAATGGTCTTCGAATCGTCGATGACCATGACCCTAAGCCCTGCGAGTTCCCCACCCGCAGCCATGTTTTCAGTCATTACCTTTCCCCGGGCGCGCGACGCTTCTGCTTGGTCCGGCGTCGCTGCGAAAGCGTATCTATATCGCACTTCCCGCGCAGGCTACAAGCGCGACCACTTCAGCCAAGCCGCAGACGGGTCGAACCGGGCCGGATCGGCCGGATTTGCGCAAACCCGGGCCCCGGCGGACGCAGCGTTGCACCCCGCCGGGCAGGCAACCGGCCCCGGTTGCGGCTACCATCATCGCCCTGCCCGCCAGGTTGCGACCATGCCGTTGAATGTCATCGTGGTGATGGACCCCATCGCCCATATCAAGATTGCCAAGGACACCACCTTCGCGATGCTGCTGGAAGCCCAGCGCCGCGGTCACGCCCTGCACTACGTCAGCCCCGGCGGGCTGGCCCTGCGCGACGGCCAGGCGGTCGCCCGCACCGCGCCGCTGCAGGTGCGCGAGGACAAGGCCGACTGGTTCACCCTGGGCGAATTCAGCCAGACCGTGTTCGGCCCGGGCCAGGTAGTGCTGATGCGCAAGGACCCACCGGTGGATGCCGAATTCATCTACGACACCCATGTGCTCAGCGTGGCCCAGCAGGCCGGCGCGCTGGTGGTCAACGACCCCCAGGGGCTGCGCGATTTCAACGAGAAGCTGGCCGCGCTGCTGTTCCCGCAGTGCTGCCCGCCGACCCTGGTCAGCCGCCGCAACGCCGACCTGAAGGCCTTCGTGCTGGAACATGGCCAGGCCGTGCTCAAGCCGCTGGACGGCATGGGCGGGCGCTCGATCTTCCGCAGCGGCACCGGCGACCCCAACCTCAACGTGATCCTGGAAACCCTGACCGACGGCGAGCGCACGCTGGCGCTGGCGCAGAAGTTCATCCCGGACATCACCGCCGGCGACAAGCGGATCCTGCTGGTCGACGGCGAGCCGGTGGACTACTGCCTGGCGCGGATCCCGCAGGGCGACGAGTTCCGCGGCAACCTGGCCGCCGGCGGCCGCGGTGAAGGCCGCCCGCTGAGCGACCGCGACCGCTGGATCGCCGCCCAGGTCGGGCCGGAGATGAAGCGCCGCGGCATGCGCTTTGTCGGCCTCGACGTGATCGGCGATTACCTGACCGAAGTGAACGTCACCAGCCCCACCTGCGTGCGCGAGCTGGATGCCCAGTTCGGGCTGAACATCGCCGGCACCCTGTTCGACGCGATCGAGGCCGGCCTGCCGCGATGAGTGCGACGGCCGCACCGCTGCTGCCGCTGCAGGCGCGCGAGTCGCAGCGCCTGGGCGCGACCCTGGCGCTGTCGCTGCTGGTGCATGCGCTGTTGATCCTGGGGGTGGGCTTTGCGGTGAGCGACAAGGCCGCGCTGGTACCCACCCTGGAGGTGATCTTCAGCCAGACCCAGACGGCGCTGACGCCCAAACAGGCCGATTTCCTGGCCCAGGCCAACCAACAGGGCGGCGGCGACCACGACAAGGCCCAGCGCCCGCGCGACAACCAGGCCGGGATCGTGCCGCAGCCGCAGGCCGGGCTGTCGCCGGTGCCGCAGCAGCGCCAGGATGCGGCCAGCCCGCCGCCCCCGCAGGCGCGGGTGGTGTCCAGCCGCAACAGTACCGAGCAGGTGGCCAGCGCGCAGCCGCAGCCAGTGCCCGAGCATCCGCAGCCGGAGGCCCCGCTGAATGCGCGCGAGCAGCGCGACGCGGAAATGGCCCGGTTGGCCGCCGAGGTACACCTGCGCTCGGCGCAGTACGCCAAGCGCCCGAACCGGAAGTTCGTGTCGGCCAGCACCCGGGAATACGCCTACGCCAACTACCTGCGGGCGTGGGTGGATCGCGCCGAACGCGTGGGCAACCTCAATTACCCCGACGAAGCCCGCCAGCGCCGCCTCGGCGGCCAGGTGGTGATCACCGTCGGCGTGCGCCGCGACGGCAGCGTGGAAAGCGCGCGGATCCTGCGCAGCAGCGGCACCCCGTTGCTGGATGAGGCCGCCCTGCGCGTGGTCCGCCTGGCGCAGCCGTTCCCGCCGTTGCCCAAGACGGACGACGGCGTGGAGATCCTGCAGGTGACGCGGACGTGGGCGTTCATGCCCGGTGGTACGCTGCGCGACGACCGGTGAGCGGGCGATAGCCGACCGACGGTCGGGTCTGCCCGGGGTAATCAGCCGACCAACGGTCGGCTCTACCTGGCGGTTTTGGCGGCGCGGGCGGCGTGTTGTTCCACCAGCGTCAGCGCTACGTTGTTGCGCAGGTAGGCCGGCTCGACCCGCTCCGGTGCCATGCCCTCGCCGCGCGCGAACGCCGGCACCGCCAGGGTCAGCAGGTCCGATGCACGCGGCAGCGCCTGTGCATCGACGCCGTCGAGCTGATCGGCCAGGCGCGTGGCCAGCAGGCCGTCGGCGGCGCCGAAGCCGGTGCCCACGCCGAACCAGCGGGTGCCTTCGGGCAGCACCACCGCCTCCGGCGCACAGACGATCTCTTCGCCCTGCAGCTGCCACTGGCCGTCCACGCGCACCTGGCGCGCCACGTACACCTCGCCCATGCGGGCATCGATGCTGCTCAGCACCTGGTCGGCGCCGGCCGGCGCGCGCAGCGCCAGTACCTGCAGCGTGGACACCGGCACCAGCGGGCGGTCCAGCGCCAGGGCGATACCCTGTGCGATCGCGATGGCCAGGCGAACGCCCGTGAACGCGCCCGGGCCGCGCCCCAGCGCGATGGCATCCAGCTGCGAACGCGCAACGCCTGCCTCGGCCAGCAGGGCCTCGGCCCACGGCAGGCTCAGCTCGGCATGACGGCGCGGAGCGATCTCAAACCGCTCAAGCACCTGCCCATCCACATACAGGGCGACGGAACAGGCTTCGGTGGCGGTTTCAAAGGCGAGCAGTTTCATGGCGGTCAGAACAGGGAAGTGGGGAAGTCATCGGGTGCCGCGGGTGACACAGCGGCTGCAGGGCGCGCCGCTATGGCGGGCGATGCCGGCAGCGCGTCAGGCGGCCATTGTGGCGCAAAGAAGCCGCGTACATCGTCCAGCGCGCGGGTGCGGCGGAACGGTGGCAGCGAATCCAGGAAGATCCGGCCGTAGCTGCGGCTGAGCAGGCGCGGGTCGCACAGCACCAGCACCCCGCGGTCGGTCTCGCTGCGGATCAGCCGCCCGACGCCCTGCTTGAGCGCGATTACCGCCTGCGGCAGCTGCTCATCGCGGAACGGATTGCCGCCGTCGCGCCGGATCGCATCCAGCCGCGCCTCGAACACCGGATCATCCGGCGCGGCGAACGGCAGCTTGTCGATCACCACCACGCTGAGCGCATCGCCGACCACGTCCACGCCTTCACGGAAACTGGCCGAGCCCAGCAGCACGCCATTGCCCGAGTCGCGGAAGCGCTGCAGCAGGGTCGCGCGCGGCGCCTCGCCCTGCACGAACAGCGGCCACGGCCCATCCCGCAGCGCCTCGGCCGCTTCGCGCAGCGCGCGGTGCGAGGCAAACAGCAGGAACGCCCTGCCCTGCGATGCCTCCAGCACCGGCGTAAGTGCGCGGATCAAGGCGGTGCCGAATCCCCGCGCCGCCGGATCGGGCAGATCGGTGGGCAGGTAGCACAGCGCCTGGGTTGCCCAGTCGAACGGGCTGGGCTGCAGCAGAGTGACCGGATCGTCCAGCCCGAGCCGCTGCGAAATATGCGCGAACCCGCCGTCCACGGTGAGCGTGGCCGAGGTGAATACCCAGGCCGCCATCGAGCGCTGGCGATGCTCACGCAGCGGCCCGGACACGTCCATCGGGGTGCGCTGGCAGCGGAAGCCGCGCGGGGTCAGTTCGTACCACAGCACGTCGGCCGGGGCCGCAGCCAGTTCCGGGTCGGCATCGAAATCGAGCATCGGGGCATCTTCGCCGAGCCAGCGCGACAACCGCCCAACCGCTTCCATCGCGCGCGCGTGGCAGGCATCCAGCCCGGGCGATGCCTCGCGTACCCCGACCAGCGCATCGCGCAGAGTCACCAGGGCCGACATCGCCGCATCGAAGCCATCGCGCACCTGCGGCACGGCCAGCGCGCGCCACTGGGTGCCACGCGCTGGCAACCCATCCATGGCGGTGCGCAGGTCGCGCAGGGTCTGTTCCAGCGCCGCAGCGGGCACCTGCAGCGTGGCCTGTGCACCGGCCACGCTGCGGCTTTCGGCCAGGCAGTCGCGCGCCAGTTCCTGCCACGGGCGCATGCCGAACCCTTCGCCGAAGAAATTGGCGGCCAGTTCCGGCAGCTGGTGCGCTTCGTCGATGACGAAGGCCTGCGCGCCCGGCAGGATCTCGCCGAAGCCTTCCTGCTTGAGCGCCAGGTCGGCCAGCAGCAGGTGGTGGTTGACCACCACCACATCGGCCGCCTGCGCACGCTGGCGCGCCTGCACCACGAAGCAGTCGTCCCAGAACGGGCACTCGTTGCCCAGGCAGTTGTCGACGGTAGAGGTGACCATCGGATACAGCGGCGAGTCTTCCGGCAGCGCCTCCAGCTCGGCCATGTCGCCGAAGCGGCTGCGCCCGGACCAGGCCAGGATGCGCTGGAACTGCGCCACCTGCTCCGGCGAACTGAACCGCGGTTCGCCGCGGGCCTGCTGCAGGCGGTAGCGGCACAGGTAGTTCGCCCGGCCCTTGAGCAGCGCGCTGCTGTGGCCCACACCGAGCGCGGCGCGCACCCGCGGCAGGTCGCGGTGGTACAGCTGGTCCTGCAGCGCGCGGGTGCCGGTGGAAATGATGATCTTCAGCCCCGACAACAGCGCCGGCACCAGGTACGCATAGGTCTTGCCGGTGCCGGTACCCGCTTCGGCCAGCAGCACGTCGCGCTGGTCGAAGGCCTCGGCGATGGCGGCGGTCAGGCGCAGCTGCGCCGGGCGTGCAACAAAGGCATCCAACTGGCTGGCAAGCGTCCCGCCCTCGCTGAGGGCTTCGCTGCTGGCATGGGCAAGGCGTGACATGTGCCCATGATAAAGGGTGCCACCCGCCTGATGGATCGCGCGCACGCGGAAGACAAAACCCGCATGGACCAGGCGCACGCGCGGAACGCAACACCCACATGGACTGCGCGCACGGACGTAAACCCCGCATGGACTGCGCGCGCGGAACGCAAACCCCGCGTAGAGCGGGGCTCTGCCCCGCTGCACCGGGCGGCAGGCAGCGGGGCAGAGCCCCGCTCTACGTGGGATGGCATTGCGGGTAGCGGGGCAGAGCCCCGCTCTACGGGGTGCCTGCGGTCAGTACCGCTTGATGCCCGGCACCGTGCAGCCTTCAAGCTGGGCGTGCGCGGAGGCGGCGTTTTCCTTCTGGCCACGGGCCAGGCGCGACTGCTCGATCGTGGCCCAGTGGCGGCGGCACAACGGACCGGTCTTCGAGCCCAGGTCGACGGCCTTGCGCGCCAGCGCTTCGGCACGTGCCCAGTCGCCCTGCAGCAAGGCGATTTCGGCGCGTTCCTGCAGGATCGACGGATCGCCTTCGGAGATCAGCAGCGCCTGGTTCAACGCTTCGGCGGCGGCGGGCAGGTCGTTGGCCTGGCGACGCATCTGCGCGGTCAGGCGCAGGTCTTCGATCTCGGCGTCGCGCAGCGGCTGTACGGCCAGCTCCTTGTCGTCGGCACCCACGGCCACGGCCTCCACGGCCGCCATCCGCTGGGCCGGGGTGGTGGTGTCCACCGGCGCCTTGACCGGCGGTGCCGGGGTGACGCAGGCGGTCAATGCCATGCCCAGGGCGAGCACGCAGGTGGAACGGATCAGGGGTCGGATAGTCATGGCGGGCCGGCCTCGCTCCGGAATCATCGCGCTGGGGGAGTCGTTGCAGGGGCCGGCGCCGGCTCGGCGGCCGGTTCGGGCTTCTTGCCCATGCCGAACCAGCTGCGCCAGCCACCACCTTCGGTGCTGCCTTCGCCGCCCTCTTCCTCCGGCAGGGCGGCCGGCGGCGGCGCACAGGGCGCATACGCCGGTGCATAGCCCACCACGAACGGGAAGCGGCGCGCCCCCGGGCAGCTTTCATCGGTGCTGGCCGTGCCGCTGGCCTCCACGTACTGCCAGTCCAGGCCCTTGCTGCTGACCTTCAACGGCGCACTCGGCAGGCGCTGGAAAATGCTCGACCACACGCGCATCGAACCGGTGGCGCCATACAGCCCGGCCTGCTCGTTCTGGTCGTTGCCCATCCAGATCACGGCCAGGTGGTCGCCGGTGTAGCCGGCATACCAGCTGTCGCGGCCATCATTGGTGGTACCGGTCTTGCCGGCCGGCTGCAGCCGGCCCAGGCCGTCGGCGTTCAGGCGCTGCGCGGTGCCGCTGGCCACCACCTGCTGCAGGCCGATGCTGATCAGGTTGGCCGCAATCGAGTCGCCTTCCTGGGCCGGTGCGGGCGACTTGTCGTAGCGCTTCATCAGCTTGCCCTGCGGGTCCAGCACGCCACGCACGGCATGCAGCGGCTGGATCTCACCGCCGGAGGCGAGGAACTGATACAGCTGGGCCATCGCATACGGACTCTGGTCGGTGGAGCCCAGGATCACCGCCGGATTCGGCTCGGCCTTTATCCCGGCCAGCACATGGATCAGCTGGGTCACGCGCTCCGGCCCCACCTGCATTCCTACCCGAACGGTGGCCTGGTTGTAGGAATGGGCCAGCGCGTCGATCAGGCGCACGGTGCCGTGGCTGCGGTTGTCGGCGTTGCCGGGCGACCAGTTGCGGCCACGCGACAGCTGCACCGTCACCGGTGAATCGTCCACCCAGGTGGCCAGCGAGTAGCGGTCCGGCTGGGCCAGTGCCAGCAGGTACACGAACGGCTTGAGCAACGAGCCGACCGGGCGCTGCGCCTCGATGGCACGGTTGAAACCGGGCTCGGCGAAATCGCGGCTGCCGACCACCGCCAGCACGTCGCCGTTGTGCACGTCGGTCAGCACCATGCCGGCCTGCAGCTCGGGGCGCTTCTTGCTCTCCAGCGACTTGATGGTCTTGGTGACCGCGCCTTCGGCGTACGCCTGGGCCGACGGCGCCATGCCGGTCATCACGCTCAGGCCGGCGCCCTGCAGCACCGATTCCGGGTAGTCGTGGCCCAGCTGGCGGCGCACCAGGTCCACGTAGGCCGGGAACCGGTTGGCGGCGATCAGGCCGGGCACCTTGGGCACGCCGAGCGGCGCCTTGAGCGCGCGCTGGTACTCGGCGTCGTCGATCAGCTGGCTTTCGTGCAGCTTGCCCAGCACGAAGTTGCGGCGGTCCAGCGCGCGTTCGGGATTGCGTCGCGGGTCGTAGTAGGACGGGCCTTTGACCAGGCCGATCAGCAGCGCGACATGTTCGGTGTTGAGCGAGGACAGGTCGCGGCCAAACCAGAACTCGGCACCGGAGGACATGCCATGGATGGCCTGGCTGCCCCGCTGCCCGAGGTACACCTGGTTGAGGTAGGCCTCCAGGATGGTGCGCTTGTCGTAACGCGCTTCCATGATCAGCGCGTACAGCACTTCATTGAACTTGCGGGTGACGGTCTGTTCCTTGCCGATGCCCAGCAGGCCGCTGCGGGCCAGCTGCTGGGTCAGCGTGGACGCACCCTGGCGGCTCTGGCCACCGGACCGCACGGTCACCCAGATCGCGCGGGCGATGCCGCTCAGGTCGATACCGTGGTGACGGTTGAAATCCTTGTCCTCCACGGCCTGCAGGCCGGTGACCAGCAGTTCGGGGGTTTCTTCGATGCGGACCAGCCGCCGCTCTTCCTGCTTCTGCCCGTACAAGGTGGCGATACGCGCCGGGTCCAGCCGCGCGGCCTTCAGCGCCTTGCGGGTGTCGGCATCGCGCAGCGAGGCGATCTGCCCGCCGGACAGGCTCAGCTCGACGCGGCGCGGCGCCACCGGGCCATCGACGTCGCTGTAACCACGGCTGGCAATGACGAAGCGGCCCCCTTCCTGCTGGTAGGTGGCGGCCGATTTGCCGGTGCCGTCATCGCGGTAGGCTGCGGCGGCCAGCTCGGTCTTCAGCGTGGAGGCATCCATCGCCACGCCCGGCGCCAAGGCCAGGGGGCGCGCATACACGCGGGTCGGGATCTGCCAGCGCAGCTCACCGAACCGCTGGGTGACCTGCTTGTTCAGATAGACCGTGTACGGAATCAGGAAGCCCAGGGACAGCGCGACCGCGGCCATCCCCCAGGTGATCAGCCGACGCCGCCACAGCGGGCCGCGGCCATCGGTGTCGTCGTCGAACTCGTCGGTGTCGTCGGTATCGTAGCGTCGGGGCACGGGCATCTGGAAACAGTGGGCTCGGCGCAGTCTAACGCAGCACACCAGCGTCGGCGGCATCGCCGTGGCGGCCGTTCCGGCGCACTACAGCAAGCGTTATGGCGCCGGCATGGGCCCGCTACGACCGCGGATCCCGTCCCACAGCCCCCGGAACATGAACCGCAGCCGAATCCAACGGGGCGCAATGAACAGACCATTGCCAATCAGCTTGAGCACCAGCCGCGGCAGGTCCTGGGCCACCCACACCCGCGGCGTGCTGGCACGCGGATACAGCAGCAGCCGGTTGCGCATGATGTAGTACAGCCGGAACGGCTTGTGCACCACGACCCCATCGCGCTTGACCCGCGAAGCACGCAGCTGTTCGCCGATGCGGTGGTGCATCTGTGCGTCGCACACGCCATGCAGAGCAAGCCCGGCCGCCTTGGCCCGGAAGCACCAGTCCATGTCGATGTTGTCGATGAACAACGATTCGTCCATGCCACCGACACGGTCCAGCATCGCCAGTGGAATCAGCGAACCGGAGGTGATCAGGAAATCGCAGGACACGGTCTGCCCCGGCGCGCCGTAGTCCTTGACGTTGAGCGGAAAGCCCATGCGCACGAACGGGGCGGCTTTCCCACTGCGCGCATCCACGAACTGCGGCCCCACCGCTGCCACCGGCCCGTGCTGCAACAACGTGGCCAGGGCCTGCGCCAGGGTGGCCACCATGCCCGCATCGAGCACGCTGTCCTGGTCCATCAACAGCACATGACCGAAACCCAGCGCGCGTGCGCGTTCAATCGCACGGTTCAGCGCCGCCGCCAGCCCCACATTGGATGCCGAGGCGACCACACTGACCGCCTCCCTTCCCGATAATCCGGCGGCGACATCCAGGCCGGGGCTGCCGTTGTCGAACACCACCACATGGCCCACCTGCGGCTGCACGCTGTCCAGCACCTGGGTCAGCAGCTCCGGTTCGGGGGCATAGGTGACGATCACCGCGCAGATGTCTGCTGCAGTGATGGCCGGTTGCCTGCAAATCGGGAGGGACTGACGGGTCGCTGCGGGATCTTGAGAGGTCATACCGGAGAAAAAGGCGGGCGAAACAGCGCCCGCACTATAGCCGACCCACCCCGCCCCGGTTGTGCGCCGCGTTCAGCGTTCCAGCGTGGCTGCGTCGCGCAACCGCGCCTGCAGGGGTTCGATCTCACTGGCCGGCACGCCCAACGCGGCCGCCTGCTCCAGTGCCTCGCGGGCGTAGCGCGCATCGCCGGCGCCCAGGCGCTCGCTGCCGATGGCCAGCCAGCGTCGTCCCAGGCGCCGTCGCGCCTCGCCCCGTTCGTTGTCGTGTGCGGCCAACGCCTGCCAGGCCTGCAGGCAATCACCGGCTGCGCGCACCCGGTTGCGGCGCAGTTCATCGTCAAAGCACGTCACCAACACCGGCACCAGTTGATGCGCAGCCGCCCGCACGGCCGGGTCGGCGGGGGCCAGCGCCTGCGCGGCGCGCAATGCATCGTAGGCACTGCGCCCCGGCGGCAGCAACCAGTCGCCGCGTGCCTGCGCCTGTTCGAAACGCTCCAGCAGCACGCGCAGCTCGCCCTTGGTGCGGGTCGACTGAGGGGCGCGCAGCGCCTGCTGGGCATGCCGGGCCTGCTCGATGGCGGTGCGCGCAGTGGCCAGCGACGGTGCCTGCGGGTCGATTGCCTTCGCCTTGTCCAGCGCCTGGGTGGCCTGCGGGAATCGGAAATCGCCCGCCAGCCGGGTCGCGTGGCGGGCCTGGCGATCGGCCAGTTCGCGCAGCCCGGCCTGAGCGCGCGGGTGGCTGGGTGCGGCCGCTGCGACCTGGCGATAACCCGCCCAGGCCGCGTCTGTACGACCGCGGCCAAGATCGCGGTCGGCGCGCACCAGCGCCTGCTCCAGCGCGGCATTGAACTGTGCCTCGGTCTGCGGCAGATCCACATGCCCGCGGTCGTAGCGGCGGGCACTGCCGAGCAGGGTTGCCGCCGTGGCCAGCTCACCGCTGGCGCACGCGCTACGTGCCTGCAGCAGCAGGTCGGACAGTGCATCTTCGCGCCCTTCCAGCGCGCGCAGCTGGTTGGGCGCCACCGCCAGCACCTGCTGGAACAGGGGCAACGCGCTGTCCGGGCCATCATCCAGGCGCTGTGCCTGCAGCGCCGCCTCGGCGCGCCCCAGCAACACCGCGATGCCGGCGTGGGCGCCGCCCCGCTGCTGCAATTGCTGCGCCAGCTGGTCGGCATCGCGCTGTGGCACCTGCAGTTCGCGCGCCAGCGCCAGGGCGCGCCGTGCCGCGTCCAGGTCGCCGGCGTCCAGCGCATCGCGTGCCTGCTGCAGCGCCGCCTGCGCCGTGCGTGCCAGGCCGGTGCGTGCCTGGGTGCGGTCACCGTCCAACGCCAATGCGGCCTGGTACCACTCGCGCGCGCCGCTGCCGTCGGCCGCGCTCAGGCGACCGGCGGCCAGCGCGCGATCGCCCTGGTCCAGCAGTTGTTCGATCTGGGGTTCGTTCCAGAACCAGTTGGCCAAGGGCCGCCGCAGCAGCACCAGTGCCATGAACAGCAGCACGGCCACCAGCAATGCCCAGCGCCACACGCGCCGCGCATGGCGCGCCTGCAGCCACCACCAGCGCCCTTCACGGCGCACCCGGCGCAAGGCGGCGTGCGCAGCGTCCTGCTGGTCGCGATGGGGGCTCATCCGCTGAGCCTAGCCGCTGCCACGTGATGTCAGCCTAGACGCCGGGCTTCGCTGACGCCGGGCAACGCATCCAGCTTGCCCAGCAGCGTGGACAGCTGGCCGTAGTCGCTGACCTTCAGGCGCAGGCGCAGATGCGCACGCCCGCTGTTGCGCACGTTGTCGCTGTGGATGTCCAGCACATAGGCATCTTCCTGTGCGATCAGGTTGGTGATGTCCTTGAGCAACCAGCGCCGGTCCACCGCATCGACCACCACGTCCACCTCATAACCACCGCCGGCCTGGCCCCACTCCACCGGCAGGATCCGCTGCGGACTGGCGGCCGACAACCGCGCCAGCGCGGCGCAGTCGGTCCGGTGTACGGTCACGCCGCGGGTGCGGGTGAGGTAGCCGACGATTGGCTCGCCGGCCACCGGTTGGCAGCAGCGCGCCAGCTGCACCAGCAGGTTGCCCACGCCCTGCACGGTGAACTTGGAGGTGCCCAGGCTGTTGCGGCGCGCGGTCGGGCGCGGCAGCGCCGGGGCGACGGGCTGGCTGGCGGCACGCTCGGCTTCCAGCAGCGCCCGGCTGACCTGGTTGGGACCGGTGTCGCCCAGCGCCACCTGGATGTACAGGTCGTCCACGCTGTCGGCATGGAACTTCTTCGCTGCCACGGCAAGGTCGGCATGCTGCAGGCCGAGCCGCTTCAGTTCGCGGTCGAGCAGGTCCCGGCCGGCCTGCACGTTGCGCGCACGATCCAGCTTGTGGAACCAGCCGCGCACCTTTTCGCGCGAACGGTTGCTGGCCAGGAAGCCGTTGGACGCCAGCAGCCAGTCGCGGCGGGGATCGGCTTCCTTGGAGGTCAGGATTTCCACGCGGTCGCCGCTGCGCAGCCGGTAGGTCAGCGGCACGATGCGGCCGTTGACCTTGGCCCCGCGGCAGCGGTGCCCGACCATGGTGTGCACGTGATAGGCGAAGTCCAGCGGGGTGGCACCCTGCGGCAGATCCATCACCTCACCCTTGGGGCTGAGCGCGTAGACCCGGTCTTCGGTGAGCTCGGCATCGAGGGCACCGGCCAGTTCGCCGGCGGGACTGTCCTGCGAATGTTCCAGCAGCTGCCGCATCCAGGTGATCTTGCGATCGAACGCCTTTTCCGCGCCTTTGCTGCCTTCCTTGTAACGCCAGTGCGCGGCCACGCCAAGTTCGGCCTGGGCATGCATGTCGTGGCTGCGGATCTGCACTTCGATGGTGCGCCCGTCCGGACCGATCACCGCCGTATGCAGCGAGCGGTAGTCGTTGGCCTTGGGCCGGGCGATGTAATCGTCGAACTCGCTCGGCACCGGCGCCCACAGCGAATGCACCACGCCGAGCGCGGCGTAGCAGGCGGCCACGTCATGCACCATCACCCGCACCGCGCGGATGTCGTACAGCTGCTCGAAGGCGAGCTTCTTCTTCTGCATCTTCCGCCAGATGCTGTAGATGTGCTTCGGACGGCCACTGACCTCGGCGTCGATACCCTGCGCGAGCAGTTCGCGCGACAGCACCTTTTTGACCGTCTCGACGTAGCGTTCGCGCGCCAGCCGGGTCTCGTCCACTTCACGTGCGATGCGCCGGTAGGTCTCCGGCTCCAGATGGCGGAAGGCCAGGTCTTCCAGCTCCCACTTGAGCTGCCAGATGCCCAACCGGTTGGCCAGCGGTGCATGGATGTCGCGGGTCAGCTGGGCCAGCGCGCGGCGCTCCTCTTCGGGCAGGCGGTCGGCGCCACGCATGCGCGCCAGCTGACGGGCGAGCAGGATCGGCACCACCCGCAGGTCCTGGATGATCGACAGCAGCAGGCGGCGCAGGCCTTCGCTGTTGCGCCCGGCATCGCGCCCGGCGTGCAGTGCCCAGACCTGGTCGGCCGCATCCTGGCCGTCCAGCAGGCCGACCACCGCAGGCTTCAGCGCGCCCAGCGGCAGCGTGTCCAGGCCGGCCCGCAACCCGGGCAGGTCGAACAACACCGTGGCCAGCAGCGCGCTTTCATCGGCAGACAGCAGCGCCAGCGCATCCAGCGTATCGGCCAGTACCGACCAGCTGGAGTGCATCTGCCCGTCGGCATCGGGCAGCTGCCAGCGCTGCAGCAGCGCCTCGCGCAGGGCGGGCGGCAGCGAGGCCGCCGAGGGTCGGTTCAACAAGGCATCCAGGCCGGGGACAGAAGCGCGGTTCACAGCATCGTGCAGGCAAGACAGAGACCCCTACACTAGCGCCGAGGTCGGTCGCGGACAATCAAAACCACCGCATCGGCCGGCATGTCCTCATGCCGGGCCCGCACCACCACCACCCCGCTGGCCCTACACTGCGGCAAACCCAAGGAGATCTGCCATGCGCTTTTCGCGTCTTCGCCTGCTGGCCAGTGCGGCCGTCCTGTTGAGCCTGGCCAGCCCGGCGCTTGCCCAGCGCGTGGTCGAAGGCGACCTGCAGCAGCAGATGTCGCCGGCCGAATTCAAGGCCGCCGGCCTGGACAAGCTCAGCCCGGCCGAACTGACCGCGCTCAATGGCTGGCTGCAGGGCAAGGTGGCGGCAGTGGCCGCCGATACGCGCGAACAGGTGCGCGAACAGGCGCGTGAGGAAGGCCGCCAGGAAGTCATCGTCAAGAACCGCGGCTTCTTCGACTTCGGCAGCAACGAGCCGATCACCAGCACCCTGCAGGGCGAGTTCCGCGGTTTTGGCAAGGCGCGCAGGTTCGTTCTGGCCAATGGCCAGGAGTGGGAGCAGAGCGATGACACCATGCTCTCCGGCGTGCGCAAGACCAATCCGGCGGTGTCCATCAGCCCCGGCCTCCTGGGCGTCTGGTATCTCCGCGTGGACGGGGTGAACACCCGCGCCAAGGTCCGCCGCACCAAGTAGGCGGGGCATCGACCCGGGCACGGGGCGTTCTCAGAGCTGGCGCAATGCATCCATCCGCTGCGCCAGTTTCTTGGCCGAAATCCCGGTTTTGGCCCCCAGTTCCTGCGCGAACAACGACACCCGCAGTTCCTCCAGGTCCCAGCGCAGCGCCTGCCATTGCGGGCGCTGGCGCAGGCCGCGGCGGTCCGCATCGGCCAGCGCGTCGATGAACGGCCGCAGTTCCAGCATGCGTGCCTGGTCACGCGGCGGATCGCGCTTGGCGCGTTCGCTGCGCAGGATCATCGCGCGCAGGTAGCGCGGATACTGGGCCAATGCATCGGCCGGGGTATCACGCAGGAACCCGGGGTGCACCAACCCGGCCAGCTGCTGCTCCAGGTCGTCCAGGTTGCCGCGCGCCCAGCCCATCAGCGTGGACTGCAGTGACGGCTTGAGCTCGGCCACGTGGGCCAGGATGTTCTCGGCCAGCTTCAGGCGCGCCATCGCTTCGGCGAACAATCCCTTGCCGGCCGCATCGCGGCGCTGGGCAAAGGCGGCCGGGTCGCGGATGTCGCCCAGTCCGTCGGCCAGCACCGCGTTCATGGCGGCATCCACCAGGTCGCCGCGCAGGCGCTCCTGCGACTCGATCGCGGCGTACAGCAGCCCGGTCTTGGGCGGCACCGGCAGCTGCTTGCGTGCCTGCTTGGCCTTGTCGGCCAAGGCGATATCGAACAGGCGACGCACCCCCTGCGGATGCTGCTCGGCCGCTTCGTTGCGGTCGGCGAAGATCCGCAGCGCAGCACTCTCACCGGTATCCACCAGGGCCGGGTAAGCAGGAACGCCGGCTTCGCCCGGCACCTGCACCGGGATCGGCGTGGCCGGGAAATCGCGCAACCCCTCAACGGCCAGGGCGCGTCCTGCGCGGGCGGCAAAGGCCTCACCGGCCTGCCCGCCGAAGCGTGCGCGCAACGCATCCAGATCGCGTGCACTGGCCAGCAGTCTGCCCTGCGCGTCGAACAGCCGCAGGTTCATGTGCAGGTGGGTGTCCAGCGCGGCCAGGTCGAAATCGGTGGCCGCCACCTGTGCCCCGGTGGCTCGCGACAGGAACCGCGCCAGCTCGCCGCGGATGTCATCCGCACTCGGGTCGGGGAACGCTTCGGCGAAGGCGCGCCCGAAATCCGGCGCCGGCACGTAGTTGCGGCGCATCGCCTTGGGCAGGCTGCGGATCAACGCGGATGCCTTGTCGGCGACGAAGCCCGGGGCCAGCCACGACAGGCGCGCGGCATCGAGCGCGTTGAGCAGGTGCAGCGGCACGTCCAGGCTGACGCCATCGTCGTCGCTGCCCGGCTCGAAACGATAGTGCAGCGCCAGGCGTGCATCACCCAGCGGCAGGTACTTGGGATAGCGTTCGGCATCGCTGCCTTCGCCGGGCAACAGGTCGGCCAGCGACCAGGCCAGGCCATGCCGCTTCTCCGGGGTCAGGCCCTTCCACCAGGTATCCAGCGCGGTGGCCGAGTGGATCTCCGACGGCACCCGGTCCAGGTACCAGCGCGCCTGCCAGGCTTCGTCGGCGACGATACCGGCGCGTCGCAGCTTGGCCTCCTCCTCGCGCGCCTGTTCGAGCACGGTGAGGTTGTCGGCGATGACACTGGCGCGGGTGTTGATTTCGCCGGTCACCAGGCCTTGCCGGACGAAGATGTCGTGCGCTTCGCCGGGCGCGATGCGGCCGTAATGCACCGGCTTCTTCGGTGCCAGCACCAGCCCGAACAGGCTGATCTGCTCCGACGCCAGCACCTGGCCCTGCGCACGTGACCAGTGCGGGTCGAAGTGCTTGCGCAGCAGCAGGTGCGGCAGCTCGGCTATCACCCAGTCCGGTTCGATTGCTGCGTTGGTCAGGCCCCAGATCTTCTGCGTGTCCAGCAGGGTGGCGGTGAGCAGCCACGGCGGCGGCCGCTTGGCCAGCACCGAGCCGGGGAACGGCAGGAAGCGGCGCTGACGCGGCGCCAGGAAATCGCCCTTGTCGCTGCGATGCCCGATCTGCGTGGGCAGCCCGGCAATCAGCGCGCGGTGCAGGGTCTGGTAGGCCGCGGCACGCACCTTGTCACTGAAACCACTGCGCGTCTCGCGCCCCCCCACCTCCGGCGCAGCGGCCGGCGCCGGGGCGGCCGGCTCGGACTTGCCTTCGCGGGCCAGGCGCGCGGCGCGGTGCTGCTGGCCGCGCGTGGCCTTGGCCTTGGCTTCGTCATCGCGTGCCGGGGCGGGCGCCGACGAACCGGCCAGCAACGGGTCCAGCGCAGTGGCCGCCGCTTCTTCGGTCCAGCCCAGCTCCTCGCACAGCACGCGCAGCTGGCGATGCAGTTCGCGCCATTCGCGCATGCGCAGGAAACCCAGGAAATGCCGCTCGCACCAACCGCGGAGCTTGGACTGGGTGAGGTCTTCGTGGGCCTGGCGATAGCCATCCCACAGGCGCAGCACCCCCACGAATTCCGACCGCCCATCGGCGAACAGCGCATGCGCGGTGTCGGCCGCGCCACGTGCTTCGGGCGGGCGCTCGCGCGGGTCCTGGATGCCCAGGAACGAGGCGATCACCAGCATCGGCCGCAGGCAGCCCTGCGCCTGCGCGGCCACCAGCATCCGCGCCAGCTTGACGTCCACCGGCAACCGCGCCATCTGCCGCCCGACCGGGGTCAGCCGGCGCTGGTCGTCCACCGCGCCCAGCTCGCCCAGCTGCTGCCAGCCGTCGGCGATGGCGCGCTCGTCCGGCGCTTCCAGGAACGGGAAATCCTCGATCCGGCCCAGGCCCAGCTGCAGCATCCGCAGGATCACCCCGGACAGGCTGGAGCGGCGGATTTCCGGATCGGTGAAGGCATCGCGCGACTGGAAATCGGCTTCCGAGTAGAGCCGGTAGCAGATGCCTTCGGACACGCGCCCGCAGCGGCCCTTGCGCTGGTTGGCGCTGGCCTGGGACACCGGCTCGATGTGCAGCCGGTCCAGCTTCTGGCGCGGGCTGTAGCGCTTGACGCGGGCCAGGCCGGGATCCACCACGTAGCGGATCCGCGGCACCGTCAGCGAGGTTTCGGCCACGTTGGTGGCCAGCACGATGCGGCGCTTGCTGCCGGGATTGAAGACTTCGTCCTGGTCCTTTACCGACAGCCGCGCATACAGCGGCAGCACTTCGGTTTCACGGTACTTGCGCCGCTCCAGCGCCTGGTGCGCGTCGCGGATCTCGCGTTCGCCGGGGAAGAACATCAGGATGTCGCCGCGCGGATCCATGCGGGTGATCTCGTCCACCGCGGCCACGATGGCCTCATTGACGGTGCGCTCGCCATCGCGGCCACCGTCTTCATCGCCCCCCCCCTCGCCTTCCAGCGGGCGGTAGCGCACTTCCACCGGGAAGGTGCGGCCTTCGACGCTGATCACCGGCGCATCGTTGAAATGCTCGGCGAACCGCGAGGTGTCGATGGTCGCCGAGGTGACGATCAGCTTCAGGTCCGGGCGTTTGTGCAGCAACTGCTTGAGGTAGCCCAGCAGGAAGTCGATGTTGAGGCTGCGCTCGTGCGCCTCGTCGACAATGATGGTGTCGTACTGGGACAGATAACGGTCGCTGCTGATCTCGGCCAGCAGGATGCCGTCGGTCATGAACTTGATGCGGGTGTCGTCGCCGACGCGGTCGGTGAAGCGCACCTGGTAGCCCACCACCGTGCCCAGTTCGGATTTCAGCTCCTGCGCGACGCGGGTGGCCACTGCACGTGCGGCAATCCGTCGCGGCTGGGTGCACCCGATCATGCCGGCCACGCCGCGACCGGCGGCCAGGCACAGCTTGGGCAGCTGGGTGGTCTTGCCCGAGCCGGTTTCGCCGGCGATCACTACCACCTGGTGGTCGCGGATCAGGGCGGTGATGCGTTCGGCTTCACGCGCAATCGGCAGGCTGTCGTCCAGAGTGATCGACGGCTGGTGCCGGGCGCGGCTTTCGCGCCGCTGCACCGATGCCTGCAGGGCCTGTTCGAACGCGGCGGCCACGCCTGCATCGTTGGGCTTGGACTGGCAACGCGAGAGCAGGCCGAGCAGACGACCACGGTCGCGGCTCATGCCAGCATCGATCGCGGCGCGCAGTTGGCGCAGGCGGGAAGCAGATTGTTTGTCGATAGTGCTCATCAATCGAATCGGTTAGAACTTTGATTACTACTGAAAGGTTAGTCTGATCTATTGTGAAGGCCATCCATTCCACAAGGAGCATCATCCCCATGGCGAAGACCAAGACACCGGTGAAGAAGACCCAGACCGGTAAGCAGAAGCTGGCATCGGCCGCCCCCTCGGCCCCGAACATTGATATCGGGATCAAGGAAGGCGATCGCAAGAAGATTGCCGATGGGCTGGCCTCTTTCCAGGCCGATGCGTTCACGCTCTACCTGAAGACGCACAACTTCCATTGGAATGTCACCGGGTCGATGTTCAACTCGCTGCACACCATGTTCGAGACCCAGTACACCGAGCAGTGGGCAGCCCTGGACGACGTTGCTGAACGCATCCGCGCATTGGGCTTCAATGCCCCGGGCTCCTACCGCGAGTTCGCGGCCCTGACCTCGATCGCCGAGGAGCCGGGCCTGACCGACAGTGCGGACTGGCGTGAGATGGTACGCCAGTTGGTGGCCGCCAACGAGGCGGTGTGCCGGACGGCGCGCAAGGTGCTGGACGTGGCCGACGACGCCGACGACGCCCCCACCGAAGATCTGATGACCCAGCGCCTGCAGACGCACGAGAAGTACGCCTGGATGTTGCGGTCGTTGCTGCAGTAAAGCGCGCTGGCGCTTTAGTTATCTGCGCGCGGCGAGGGTTCCACCCCCTTGCCGGGACACGCCGTAAATCCATCCTTGGAGGCTCGTGGGCGCCATCCATGGCGCCCAACGGTCCCGGCAAGGGGGTGGAACCCTCGCCCAGATGGATTTGTGCATCCGGCGGCTGGGAAGAGAGAGAAGCATGCAGAACAGGCGCCCGGTGGCGCCTGTTCTGCGTTTCGGGCCCCCTTTTCAGCGATTGGGGAGAGAAATCTGGCTCTGGCTCTGCCTTTTGCCCTTGCCTCTGCCTTTTGCCCTTGCCTCTGCCTTTTGCCCCTGCCTCTGCCTTTTGCCCCTGCCTCTGCCTTTTGCCCCTGCCTCTGCCTTTTGCCCCTGCCTCCTGCCTTTTGCCTCAGCCTCTGCCCTCGGCTCTGCCTTTGCCTTCGGCTCCACCACCATGCGCACCGGAAAACTGTCGGGGCGTGGGGTGGGTGGGTTGGCGGGACCGTTGGGCGCCATGGATGGCGCCCACGAGCCTCCAAGGACGGATTTACGGCGTGTCCCGCCAACCCACCCACCCCGCGCCAACCATCGGCAGTGAAACCATGGGCTCTGGCTCTGGCTCTGGCCCTGGCTTCGGCTCTGGCTTGAGGAGGCCGTTGGGCAAGCCCCTACCCACTGATCCTCTGTTGGAGGACACGGCCGGCGCGCGTGGCGGGGTAAACTAGTCCGATGTCTTCCCGCCCCGCGCACGACCTGCTCAGCCGCATCTTTGGTTACGACGATTTCCGCGGTCCGCAGCAGGCGATCGTTGAACATGTCGCTGCCGGCAATGACGCGCTCGTATTGATGCCCACCGGCGGCGGCAAGTCGCTGTGCTACCAGGTGCCGTCCCTGCTTCGCGAGGGGACCGGCATCGTCATCTCCCCCCTCATCGCCCTCATGCAGGACCAGGTCGAAGCCCTGCGCCAGCTGGGCGTGCGCGCCGAATTCCTCAATTCCACCCTCGATGGCGACACCGCCGCCCGCGTCGAACGCGAACTGCTCGCTGGCGAGCTCGACATGCTCTATGTCGCTCCAGAGCGCCTGCTCACCGGCCGCTTCCTGTCCCTGCTCTCGCGCAGCCGCATCGCCCTGTTCGCCATCGACGAAGCCCACTGCGTCTCCCAGTGGGGCCACGACTTCCGGCCTGAATACCGCCAGCTTACCGTCCTCCACGAACGTTGGCCCGACGTCCCGCGCATCGCCCTCACCGCCACCGCCGACCCGCCCACCCAGCGCGAAATCGCCGAACGCCTCGACCTGACCGGCGCCCAGCACTTCGTCAGCTCCTTCGACCGGCCCAACATCCGCTACACCGTCGTCCAGAAAGACAACGCCAAGCGCCAGCTGCTCGACTTCCTCAAGGTCCACCGCCAGGAAGCCGGCATCGTCTACTGCATGTCACGGCGCAAGGTCGAGGAAACCGCCGAGTTCCTCTGCAAGGAAGGCCTCAACGCCCTGCCCTACCACGCCGGCCTGCCCGCTGAAGTGCGCGCCGCCAACCAGCGCCGCTTCCTGCGCGAGGATGGCATCGTCATGTGCGCCACCATCGCCTTCGGCATGGGCATCGACAAACCCGACGTCCGCTTCGTCGCCCACACCGACCTGCCCAAGTCCATGGAAGGGTATTACCAGGAAACCGGCCGTGCCGGCCGCGACGGCGAACCCGCCGAAGCCTGGCTCTGCTACGGCCTGGGCGACGTGGTCCTGCTCAAACAGATGATCGAACAGTCCGAGGCCGGCGAAGAACGCAAAAGCCTCGAACGCAACAAGCTCGACCACCTGCTCGGCTACTGCGAATCCATGCAGTGCCGGCGCCAGGTGCTGCTGGCCGGGTTCGGCGAAACCTACCCCCGGCCCTGCGGCAACTGCGACAACTGCCTGGTGCCGCCCGACGCCTGGGACGCCAGCGTGGCCGCCCAGAAAGCGCTCAGCTGCGTCTACCGCAGCGGCCAGCGCTTCGGCGTGGGCCACCTGATCGACATCCTGCGCGGCGGCGAGAACGACAAGATCCGCCAGTTCGGTCACAGCGAACTGAGCACCTACGGCATCGGCAAGGACCTCGACGCCCGCACCTGGCGCAGCGTGTTCCGCCAGCTGGTGGCCGCCAGCCTGCTCGAAGTGGACACCGAAGCCTACGGCGGCCTGCGCCTCACCGACGGCAGCCGCGAGGTCCTCAAGGGCCAGCGCAAGGTCATGATGCGTCGCGAAAGCCCCAAGACCCGCGAGCGCGACCGCAGCGGCCAGCGTACCGGCCTGTCCGTGCTGCCCGAGGATCTGGTCCTGTTCAACGCGCTGCGCAGCCTGCGCGCCGAACTGGCCAAGGAACAGAACGTACCGGCCTTTGTGATCTTCCACGACAGCACCCTGCGCAACATCGCCGAACAGCGTCCCACCAGCATCGACGCGCTTGGCAAGGTCGGCGGCATCGGCGGCACCAAGCTCGCCCGCTACGGCGAGCGCCTGGTCGAGATCGTGCGCGAGGAAGGCTGATGTCCCCCCGCGCCCGCACGGACCCGCATCCAGAGTTGAACGCCGCGTTCAGCCACAGGTGCGGGCGCCCGGTTTTGGCGCTAGGGTGACGCCCATGACCCCCGGTGGCCTGCTCCTGCGCGTGGTACTGATGCTCAGCCTGTTGCTCAACGGGCTGAACGCGGCCATGGCCGGCCCGATGACCCTCGCCATGGCCCACGCCGCCAGCGCCGAGCCGGCGGCGCCGCCCTGCCACGGCGATGCCCCGGCCATGCCCGCCCATCATGACCACGCCGCTGCCGACACCGCCGGCACGCAGGCGCCGCACGACGGCGACCAGTGCAAGATCAAGGACTGCCTGCGCAGCTGTGCGCAGCAGCCCAGCCTGACCGTGTCCGTCGCGTGGCTGCCCAGCCCGCCGCCGCCCGCGCTGGCGCCCCTGGGCCACACCCGCGCGGCATTGCCGATGCCGCCCCTGGACCGCATCACCCGCCCTCCGATCGGCTGAGCCTGCGCTCACTGCGAGCGCCTGTGCAAAGCGATGCCGTGCGCTGCCATGCGTACGCGTCTTGATGGCACCTGTGTGCCTTTCGAATCCGATGCGGAGTTGCAATGTCCTTTTCCCCTCCCCCCGGCCCGGGCGCCCCGCCCATGCCGTCGCGCCGCCTGTTCGTGCAGGGCGCTGCCGCCGGTGGCGTGGTCGCCGGCCTGGTGGCCAGCGGCCTGCCCAGCCGCGCCTTCGCCGCCGCCGGCCCTGTCGTGGCTACGGCCCCGCAGGTGCTCAGCGGCCCCGATGTCCAGTTGAGCATCGGCGAATCGCTGGCCAACTTCACCGGCCGGACCCGCCCGGCGATCACCGTCAACGGCAGCCTGCCGGCCCCGATCCTGCGCTGGCGCGAAGGCGACACCGTCAGCGTGCGCGTGGCCAACGCGCTGCAGGCGCACCCCACCTCGATCCACTGGCACGGCATCCTGCTGCCGGCCAACATGGACGGCGTGCCCGGCCTGAGCTTCAACGGCATCGCCCCGGGCGAGGCCTACCAGTACCGCTTCACCCTCAAGCAGTCCGGCACGTACTGGTACCACAGCCATTCGATGTTCCAGGAACAGGCGGGCCTGTACGGCGCACTGATCATCGACCCGCTGCAGCCGGCGCCGTTCCACTTCGACCGCGAGCACGTGATCATGCTGTCGGACTGGACCGACATGGACCCGGGCGCCCTGTTCCGGCGCATGAAAAAGCTGGCCGAGTTCGACAACTACTACAAGCGCACCCTGCCCGATTTCCTGCGCGACGTGCGCCGTGACGGCTGGGCCGCGGCCACCGCCGACCGCGGTATGTGGGGCCGCATGCGGATGACCCCCACCGACATCTCCGACATCAACGCGCACACCTACACCTACCTGCTCAACGGCACCGCGCCCGCCGGCAACTGGACCGGGCTGTTCCGCAGCGGCGAAAAGGTGCTGCTGCGCTTCATCAATGGCGGCTCGATGACCTACTTCGACGTGCGCATCCCCGGCCTGAAGATGACCGTGGTGGCCGCCGATGGCCAGTACATCCATCCGGTCAGCATCGATGAGTTCCGCATCGCGCCGGCGGAAACCTTCGACGTGATCGTGGAGCCCACCGGCCAGGACGCGTTCACCATTTTCTGCCAGGACATGGGCCGGACCGGCTTTGCCGCCGGCACCCTGGCGGTGCGCCACGGCCTGCGGGCGCCGATTCCCGCGCGCGATCCCCGGCCGCTGCTGACCATGGGCGACATGGGCCATGACATGGCCGGCATGGGGCACTACATGAAAGGCATGGAAGGCGGCTGCGGCGCCAGCATGGGCCACGGCGCGCACGGCAGCAATGACAAGGCCCCGCGCCACCCAGCCAGCGAGAAGGGCAACCCGCTGATCGACATGCAGAGCATGGCCACCGCGCCCAAGCTGGATGACCCCGGCATCGGCCTGCGCGACAACGGCCGCACCGTGCTCACCTACGGCGCGATGCGCAGCCTGTTCGACGACCCGGACGGCCGCGAACCCAGCCGCGAGGTCGAGCTGCACCTTACCGGTCACATGGAGAAATTCAGCTGGTCGTTCGACGGCATCCCGTTTGCCAGCGCCGAACCGCTGCGCCTGAATTACGGCGAGCGCATGCGCATCGTGCTGGTCAACGACACCATGATGCAGCACCCCATCCACCTGCATGGGGTGTGGAGCGACCTGGAGAATGCCGACGGCCAGTTCCACCTGCGCAAGCACACCATCGACATGCCCCCGGGCACCCGCCGCACCTACCGCGTGCGCGCCGACGCGCTGGGCCGCTGGGCCTACCACTGCCACCTGCTGTACCACATGGAAGCGGGCATGATGCGCGAAGTGAGGATCGAAGAATGAGCCGCTTCCCCACGCCAACCCGCCGCCTGCTCACCGCCGCGCTGCTGATCGCGCTGACCACCCCGGCCTGGGCGCAGTCGCATGCGCACGGCACCGCCGCTGCGCCCCCGGCCACCAAAGAAATGCCGGTGGATCCGCCGGTCGACCAAGGCAGCATGGACCACAGCCAGATGGACCATTCGACAATGGATCACGGCAGCATGGACCACGCCGCGCACAAGACAACCGCGCCAAGCGAACCGCGCGAGCCGATTCCCGCCGTCACTGCCGCCGACCGCCTCGCCGCGTTCCCGCCGATCGAACACGGTGCGATGGAACACGCGCCGGAAATCCACAGCATGCTGCTGGTCAACCGCCTGGAGCAGTGGGATGGCCAGCACGGCAACGGCCAGGCGTGGGAAGCCAGCGGCTGGGTCGGCGGCAACATCCACCGCCTGTGGGTGCGCAGCGAAGGCGAACGCAGCGGCGGGCGTACCGAAGCGGCCGATGTCGAAGTGCTGTACGGGCGCAGCGTCTCACCGTGGTGGGATGTGCTGGTGGGCGTCAAACAGGACCTTGGCCCCGGCGATTCCCGCACCTGGGCGGCGCTGGGCATCCAGGGCCTGGCGCCGTACAAGTTCGAGACCTCGGCCACCGCCTACGTGGGCGAAGGGGGCCAGATGATGGCCACGGCCGAAATCGAGTACGAACTGCTGTTGACCAACCGCCTGATCCTGCAGCCGTTGCTGGAGGCCACGCTCGCGGCCAAGGACGATCCGCGCCATGGCACGGGCAGCGGCTTGAACAAGGTCGAAGCGGGGCTGCGCCTGCGCTACGAGTTCAACCGGCGTTTCGCGCCGTACATCGGCATCAGCCATGAACGCCTGTTCGGCGATACCGCCGATTACCACCAGGCCGCCGGCGAGCGTGCGCGCGATACCCGCTGGGTGGCCGGCGTACGCGTCTGGTTCTAAGGCCAAGGACTGCGCAAAAAAAAGTCCCGGGCGCGGCATGCGCCCGGGACAACACAACAGGGATGGTGCAAGCCGGATCCGACGGGCCCGAACGGGGCGTCACAGGGCGCGCGCGTACAGCAGCGCACCCTGCCCGACACCCGGGTGCCGTGCTCAGCGGCGCTCCCGGATAGTGATGTGATGCGCCGGGGCCAGGGTTCCGCCATCCTCGCCCCGGTTTTGTCGGGGGCGCCCCGGATGGCGTACGCTGCCCCCCCTTTCCGTGCCCCCCTGCCATGTCCCTGCAGATCCGTCGCGCTACCCCGGCCGATGCACAGGCTGTGTCGGCGATCGCCATCGCCACCTACACCGAAACCTTCGGCGATTCCTACCCGCCGCAGGACCTCCACGCGTTCCTGGACGAGCATTACAGCCCGGCGCCGCAGCGGCGCGAACTGGAGGACCCACGCAGTGCGGTCTGGCTGCTGGAAGAGGACGGGCGCGCGGTGGGTTATCTGGCCGCCGGTGCGAATACCCTGGCGCACGCCGATGCCGTCGACGGCGATGTCGAACTCAAGCGCTTGTATGTGCTGGCCAGCCACCAGTCCGGGGGGCACGGTGCACGCCTGATGGAGGCATTCCTGCAGTGGCTGGATCGCCCCGCACGCCGCACCCTGTGGGTGGGCGTGTGGTCGGAGAACTTCGGCGCACAGCGCTTCTATGCGCGCTACGGCTGCGTCCAGGTCGGCACCTACTACTTCGTGGTGGGCGACAGCCGCGACCTGGAATTCATCCTGCGCCGGCCCTGATCAAACAGGACCGGCACCTGCCTCAGAAATCGAACAGGTCCGACAGGAAGCCTTCTTTCTTCTTCTTGCGGTAGCCGTGCTGGTCGCCGTACTGCTGCTGCCCCAGGTGGCGGGTATCACGGTGCTGCACGGCCTGCGGCGGCGGTGGCGGCGTAGCGGCACGCACCGGCGCCGCGGATTCGGTCGAGCGCTCGATGATTTTGTCCAGTTCACCGCGGTCCAGCCACACGCCGCGGCACTGCGGGCAGTAGTCAATCTCGATGCCCTGGCGCTCGGACATCACCAGCGCCTGGGTCTTGCATACGGGGCATTGCATCGTCGCGGCTCCATCGTTCAAACCCCGACTCTACCCTGCCGCGCCTGAGCGCCGCGCAACGTGCGCATGACCGCGGTCCCCCTGACCTATGCCCCATGGCGACGCCGCCTGACCTGCCGACACTGTGCGGCATACACGCCAAGGATGTCGCCCATGCCCCCCTCCCGTCCCCCCCCGCTGGCTCACCGTCGGCCTGATCGTCATCACCCTGGTGGCCTCGATCAACCTGCGCGACATCGCCGCATGGGCCGGATGGACAGTGCCGGGCCTGCCGATGCCATTCGGGGGCGCGGTGGTCGACAACGGACTGGGCGTGCTGCTGGCACTGGCGGTGGCCGCCTGGCTGCTGCGCCCCGGGCACTCGCTGGTACGCGCCGTGGGGCTGGCCGGCACTGGCTGGCAGGGCCCGGCGGTAGTGCTGCACGTGTCCCTGAACATGGCGTGGAACGTCATGCAGGTCAGCGAAACCACGGCCATCGGCTGGCAGGGCAACAGCTTGCGGCTGTCCGCCGCGCTGCTGGCGGTGCTGGGGCTGGTGGCGCTGCGGCGGTGGCGGCGACGCACGGAATGCCGCCACCGCTGACGTGCACGATCCCCTCACCCGGTGCCGCCGCATACTTGCGCGCCATTCCGAACCACTGCCAGGGAACACTGCGTCATGTTGCTGTCCAAGCGCCACGTTGCACCGCGCGTGCTGTTGATCGAAGACACCGAAGAAACCCGCGAACTCAGCCGCATGGTGCTGGAAAGCCAAGCCTGTGATGTTGCCGCCGTGAGTTCGGCCGAGGCCGCGCTCGGCCTGCTGCAGGCCGGCGAACGGTTCGACCTGGTATTCACCGATGTGTGCCTGGGCGGCGTGAGCGGCATTGAGGCGGCGCACCGCATCAAGCAGTACCAGCCCAGCCTGCCGGTGCTGGTGACCTCGGGGCTCGAGCCGGCCGACGTGCTGCCGCAGCTGCGCCCGGGCATCCACTTCCTGCCCAAGCCGTATTCGATGAGCGAACTGCTGGACGCCATCCGTGCGTGTTTCCAGCAGCAGGACGTCGGCCAGGCCGCCTGATCGGCGGTCTTCATCCGGTTTTCATCGGCAACTGTCATCGTCCGGTTCGACAGCCCGCTGTCGCGCCCGCCCGGGCCAGCGGTGCAACGCTTCCCTGCCACCGGAACCGCCACCATGCAGATCCGCCTGTTGCTGACCGCTCCGCTGTTGTTTGCCGCGTCGATCGCCGACGCGCGCGCCGATGACCTGGTGACCTGCGAAAGCCGCAACAACCGCTACCAGGCATGCGACCTGCCCCGCGCCGGCTACGTCAGCCTGGAGCGCACCTTGTCCGGGGCGGACTGCCGGCAAGGCCGAAGCTGGGACTATGACCGCCGCCAGGTGTGGGTGGACGACGGCTGCCGCGCCACCTTCCGCGTCCACGACGGTGGCTCCCGCGATGACGACCGTGGCGACAACCACGACGCCAAGGTCGCCGCCGGCGTGCTGATCGGCGCGGCCATCCTCGGCGCGCTGGTGCACAACGCCAACAAGCAGGACGAGCGCTATGACGACGACAACTACCAGGGGCCGCGCCACAGCTCCTATGTGCCCGGCTGGATGGTGGGCGAGTTCGAAGGCTACAACCCCATCTACGGCGCCGACATCCGCATGCGGATCGACAGCGACGGGCGCATGTCCGCCCAAGCACGCGGGCAGAACCTGAGCGGGTGGGTCAACGGCGGCCAGCTCAACGTGGGCGGCAGCGTGTTCGACATCAACCAGAGCCGGGACGGCTTCGTCACCACCGAAGTGGGCGATCGCCAGAACGAAGTGCGCTACCGCCGGGTGCGGTAGCGCAGCGGCGTCAACCGGCGGCCTTGCAGCTCAGCGTGGTGCCGTAGAAGTCCAGCGTGGCCTCGCCCTGGTGTTCCCAGAACTCCACGCCTTCGCGGGTGTAGCGGCTGCCGCTTGCGGCCTGGGCGGGGAAGACGATGGCCTGGTCCTTGCCCAGGCTGACCACTGCGGCCTGCGGGTCCAGTTCGTTGTAGAACACCACGCTGACCGGCTTGCTGGCGTCATCGCACTGGTAGTGCACAGGCGTGGGCGCAGGCACGCCGCCGCTGCCGATGTTCAGTTCGACGATGCGGGTCTGGTAGGACTCGATCAGGCACCGGTGGCGGTCGACCGCCTGCCAGCAGGCATCACGGCCCTTGACCCAGCCCCGTTGCTCGGCGGCGATATCCAGTTCGTCCGGGCTGGTCTGCACGCGCTTGTAGAGCGCGGCCAGCTGGCGGTCGAGCGTGGCCAGGCGGGCGTCGCCGCAGACCAGTTTCTCCGACTCGGACTGCGCCTTGGCGCAATCGAACGAGGGCGGCTGCAACGTGGCATCCGTGGCGGCAGCCGGTGCGGTCGGCGTCGGAGCCGGCGCAGCGGTGGCGGGCGGTTGCGCCGGCGCGGCGGTATCGGACGGGGCCGGTTTGGAACAGCCCGCGAGCGCAAGCGCCCCCACACCCAGCAGGACGAATCGGTTCATGGCACCTCCAACAACAGTCAGCAAAAGACGCGCTATTGTGCGCCCGCCGCCGCGTGTTGGGTGTGCACAAACAGATCGCTCAGGGCGCGGCGGCCGGCGGGGTGAACAGGCTGCGCAGCGCCAGCAGCGCGGCCGGGTGGTAGAGCGTCTGGTGGCTTTCATCGGGCAGCGCCACGTAGCGACGCCTGACTCCCGGAGCATGGGCCGTCAGTGCCTCCATGAAGCGGGCGCTGGGCACGGCGATGCCGCGCTCGGCACTGGTGGCCACGAACACGGTCTTGCCCTGTGGCGCGTGGAGGGCCAACAGCGCCTCGGCTTCATCAACCAGCCCGCCCCGGTTCCACCACAGGCTGGGATCCAGCGCGATGTAGGTATCGAACAGCGCGGGTTCGCGAAGCAGCGTCTCCACCACGAACAAGCCGGCCAGCGATTCACCCATGATCGCCGTTTCCGGCGTGGTCGCGTACCGCCGCCGCACCTGCGGCATCAACTCGTCGCGCAGAAAGCGGCGGAACGCGGCCGATCCGCCCACCCGCGGCGCGATCCGGCGGTCGTCCGGATCGGAGGTGGGGCCGGTCATGTCACGGCGACGCTCGGTATTCTCGATTCCGACCAGCAGGAACGGGCGCATGCTGCCGTTGGCCACCAGTACCTGGACCAGGCCAGCCACGTGCAGAAAATCCTCGCCGATGCCACCGTCGGGCATGTACAACACCGGCAGGGGCTGGTCGGCCGGCACGTTCCAGGCAGAGGGCCGGTAAACGTTGATGCGTCGGGTTTCCCCCACTGCCTGCGACACCAGCACGAAGGTCTCGCCGATCACCAACGGCGTTGTGTCGCCTGCAGACACGGGTGTCCCGGCACGCGCGTTCACCGTACCCGCCAGCCACACCAGCAGCATCGCCACGCATACCAGCGCGCCGCGTATACCTGCCCGCCGCGACGTGCGCCCCTGCTGCCTGCCCGGAAGTGCTGCCATGCGTTGTCGCCCGTCATCGAAGGCCCCATCGGCCCGCGCGCATTATGAACACGGCGCCGCGCATGAACACCAGTCCGTGCTCAAAGCCACCCTGACCCTACCCTCATGCCAGTGCGACCGCTGCGTAACAGCACCCGGTCCAGTGTGGATCGCACGACATCACGTCGTCCTGGAGTACCGCAATGTCCACCATGCAGAACAACGAAAACAACGTCCAGAAAAATGCCGCTGCGCAGATCGACCAGCAGAAGGAGCAGGAGCGCAAGGACACGTTGGCCAAGCAGCAGAAGCAGGAACAGGACAACAAGGACGCACCGAAGAACCCGCAGCAGAAGTAACTGCGACGCAGACAGTGGGGCTGCGCGCTCGCGCAGCCTCATGCCGCCGGTGATTCCTCCCGGCCCCTCAGGTGTGAACAGCACTACACCTCGCGCGCGCGAAGACCGTCCAGCCAACCATGCAGTTGCTGCCAGTCGTGCTGTGCGTGGCGCATCATGTCGTCCAGCATCGGCCGTGCATCCTCCGGCAACGTCGCGTCGTTCAACGCAGCCTGCAGAGCGCGGATCACCCTGCCCCTGCACGCCTGCCCCTGGCTGGCGTACTGAATGCCGGCATCCCCCAGCACCGTGCCCCACCAGCCGAAGCCTGCGCGCACCCCACCCAGCAGTGTGCCGTGCCGTGCGGGTCGTCCGCCGGCCTGCCGCACGCGTCTGCCCAGGGTGGCGATGATGGCCGCGCTTGAGCCCGCCATGTGCATCATCACGGCACACAGGGCAGCATCGCTTCCCTGCAGCCGGGCCACGGCGTGGGCATGCAGGGCATGGTCGTCGCGCGCCACCGCGACGATGCGGTTGAGCATGCGGACCTGCCGTTGTCGCTCAACAATGTGCGTGGACATCACACGGCTCCGCTGGAGTGCAGTCCCAGCTGTTGAATCGCCTTCAACCTGCGCCCCGGCAGGGGACGGCGGTGTGAGGCCGGTATTAGCCCGACTACCCGCCCTTCCGCCCCCGTGCCGGCGGGGCTAGGATCGGGGTTCGCAGGCGCAGGCAGCGCCTTGGCAGGGAGCACGGCGATGTGGGCAGGACACACACTGAAAGCAGGGGCGCTGATGGTCATGGCGCTGTCGATGGCCTTTGCCAGCCACGCAGCCCCGGGCATTGATCGCGAGGCCTGGCGTGGCGATCTGGCGGTCCTGAAGCAGACGCTGCAGAACGATTATGCGCACTTGGCCTGGGTGGCCTCCGCGCAGAGCGGCGTCGACCTGCCCGCACTCGAACGCGACGCGCAGCAGGCCATCGCCACGGCCGGCAGCGATGCGCAGGCGGAACAGGCGCTGCGCACCTTCCTGGCCGGGTTTCACGATGGCCACCTGAGACTCCTCGATCGGCAGGCAGCCGGCGCGCCCGCCCCGGCCCCCGCCGCAGTGGATCCGCGCACGCTGGATGCGTCCACCGGCTGCGCGGCGCTGGGCGTACTGGACGAGGGCCGGCACGACTACAGCGTGCCGCTGCAGGCCCTGCCCGGCTACCACGCCACCGCCGGTGGGGCCGACCCGGCACTGCGCAGCGGGGTGATCGCGCTGGCCGATGGCCACCGCCTGGGCCTGCTGCGCCTGCATGAATTCGATGCGCTGCGTTACCCCGGCCTGTGCCACCGCCTGTGGGGTCAACTGCGGCATGCCAACGCGGTGAACGACATGCGGGCCACGTTGAATGACGCGTGGGTGGCCGAGATCGCCGCGACGCTGCGTCGCTTCCAGCAGCAGGGTGTGGATGCGGTACTGGTGGACGTGGGCACCAATCCGGGCGGCGACGACAGCGGCGACACGCTCGCCCGCCTGTTCAGTAACGCGCCGGTGCAGTCGGCGCCGCTGTGGGTCAGCCAGTCGGCAGCCGGTCGCGACTACCTGCAGGAGCAGTACGAGCGCATTGACGACGCCCTGCGCCACCATCATCCCGACGCCACCGCGCGCCCGCTGCTGGTCCAGCAGCGCGACCGCTTCGCCGCGTCCCTGCGCGCCACGCGGGCGCCGCCCTGCGACATGGCGTGGGTGTGGCAGGCACCGCGCGACTGGCCGGCGCTGCCCTGCCGGCAGCTGGTCGCCGCCGGCAGTTCGGGCGGCCCGCTGGCCACCCCGGCGGTGGACGCGATCAGCGATTTCCTGATTGCCCACCGGCTCGACTGGGCGCAGGACCTGCGCCGACACTGGGCCGCCTGGCAGGGGCCGGTGTACGTGCTCACCGATGCGAAGACCGCCTCTTCGGCGGAAATGTTCGCCGCACGGCTGCAGGACAACCGTATAGCACGCGTGGTCGGCAGCACGACCGGCGGTTACGGCTGCGGCTTCATGAGTCCGCCGCCACCACGCGCCTTGCCGCACTCGCAGCTGCGCATACGTATTCCGAACTGCGTGCGACTGCGTGCCGATGGCAGCGACGAAGTGGCCGGCATTACGCCGGACCTGCCCGTCGACATGCGCGCCGATGAATCGGCCCGCGCCCGCGCGCAGCGGATGCTGGATGCGGTGGGCGTGGACCTGGCCCGGCACTGACCCGCGGCGGTCAGTCCACCGTGCAGTCTGCGTCGCGCATCGGATGCGGCAGCACTTCGATGGAGTGCTCGGCCAGTTGTGCCAGCACCGCTTCCGGCCCGCGCTGGCTGCGCCAGCCCAGGCCGATGCTGGCCGCGGTGGCGTCGTGGATGCGGTCGATCACCGGCAGCGCCCAGCCGCGCCGGTCGTACTCGGCCAGCCACTGCGGGCAGCGCCGCGCCAGCACCGCGCGCGGCTCACTCACCAGCCGTTCGCAGTCTTCCGGGCCGAACGGCGTGGCGCCGCTGGCGATATAGCGCTGGAACATGGGCCCGGTGTTGCGCAGTGCCGCCGCGTGCGCATCGGCCACGTCGCGCACGTCGATGCCGCGATGCAGGCGATACAGCAGCATGCGCTGGGCAGTTTCAGGGAAGCACCGCGACATCCGGATCACCCGCACCTGGAAGCCGGGGCTGGCCGCCTCCTCCAGCCAGTGCTCGGCCGCCAGCTTTGACCGGTGGTAGACCGTGCGCGGTTGCGGCGGGGTGCACTCGTCGATCCACGTGCAGCGGCCCGGCACAATCGCATGGCCGTACAGCGCGGTGGTGCTGGTGAACACGAAGCGCGACACCCCCGCATCGCGGGCCAGCATCGCCAGGGTGCGGGTGCCTTCCACATTGATGCGGTGGAACTCGGTGTCGGGCATCAGCCCCACATGCGGGGCGTGCAGCGCCGCGCAGTGGATCACGGCATCCACGCCCACCAGTGCCGTGCGCAGCGTGCGCATATCGGTGATATCGGCCACGTGCCGGGTGGTGTTGAAGGGGCTGCGGTCCACCCCGACCACCTCGTGCCGTGCGGACAGCGCGCCGAAGATCGCGCGCCCCACCCGGCCTGAACTTCCTGTCAGGAGAATCTTCACTGTGTGGCACTTGGTCAGCGCCCGGGAGCTACCGGGATGATTTGATTGTAGCCAGAGTCGGCGCCCGGGCGTCCACGGCTGCGGCCGGCTAGGCGTCGGAATCGTTGCGACCTGCGCGCACTCAGCGCCCGGCCTGGCCTACCGGCTGTGCAGGGGATCCGCAGGTGTCCCAACGCAGCGCGCCGTCCTTTCCCTGCTGGACCGCGTTGATCTTCGCTACTCCGCCTGCGTCAACTACGCAGAAGTAGCCGTTGAACCAGCGCGACTGGGGCGCCCCGCGCTGTGCCGGTGCACTGCCCCACATTTCCACCTGGTACCGCTTGCCAGGCTGCAGGCGCGGCGGTGGCGACGTACCCCCGTCGCCGTAGCGCAGGCATTGATCCGGCGCGAGCGTGGGTTCGGCCTGGCCATCCCGCAGGAAATCACGTTCCCAGATCGCCGCACCGCCCGAACCGACCTCCATCACGGACACCCCGGTTATCTTCGCAGGCGCGTCGCCCGTGCGGATTGCCGGCACGCCAAAACAGGGCGCGCCCTGCTGTTCCTTGACCAGCGCCTGCTGATACCGGCCGGCGGGCGAGGCGCAGCTCGCCAGGCCCGGCACCAGGACACCGATCAACAGCAGGGAAACATGCAAACGGCTCATTGCGTCGTCCTGGGCAGGTTGTTTTTGTCACTGCGCGCGGCAAGGAAGGGCTGCAAAGTGCGCTCGAGCTGCGCACCGATATCGGGCACGGTACGGTAACGCACATTATTCATGCGTGACTGGGAGCCGCGGAAGGCCACCAGAAAATAGTCGGCCAGCATGTCGCCCTGCGCTTCCATGTTGTAGTCAGGGAACAGGCGGATCTCATCCAGCACGTAGTCGTAACTCATGTTGGGGCGCGGCGCGCGGACCAGTTTGACGTTGTAACCGAGCTGGTACTGCCAGACATGGGTCATTTCATGGATGAAGAACTGCTGGAAGCTGACGCTGTCGGTCGAATAATCGTCCTTGTAGATGCCCTTGGGGAAATACATCTCCCCGTTGGGCGTCACCGCGGTGTCCTTGTTCTGGAAACCGAAGAACATCCAGTAGCCGTGGTTGTGGACCTTCACCTGGGCGTAGTCGACCGCATCGCCAAAGACCAGGCGGGCCATGTCGATCTCTCCCGGCGTCAGGCCGCGCTCGTGGCCGGGTGCGGTGACCGGGGCTATCGAGGTGCCCAGCGCCTCCGATGTGGTCACCACGCCGTCAACGTCGAAGACCTCGGCGTCCTCGGCGTCGTCCGGCGCCACGCGCGCGCAGCAACCGACCGGCTGTGCGGGTGCGCGTAGTTCAGCGCGCACGATGGTCTGGCTCTGCTCTGTCGAGACGCGCGTGGTTTCTCCTTGGGCATCGGTGGTCCCAGACACCGTGCGGCCATCGGCCAGGTGCAGGGTGTACGGCACCTCGGCCAACGGCGTCCCCTCTTTGCCAACGAAGCGGATTGCCTGATCGAACGTCGCCGCCGAGGCCAACACCGCTTTCAGGACACCTGCTGCGCCCGCCGCCGCACTGCCCGCCCCTGCGGCGGCGCCGGTGCCTGCGCTGGCGGCGGCAGCGCTTCCCGCGGCCGCACCACTGTCAGCGAAGACGTTGGCCTGCTTGCCGGACAGTACGCGACACCCACAGGCCAAGGCGCAACCGTGCAATGCCACGGGCTGTCCATCCACCAGGATCGTGATATCCCCATCGACAATGGGGAAAATACCCTTGTGCAGCTTCGGGCAGGTGGCCTTGTCGCCTATCCGCGCAACGCCCATTCCCATGATGTCGGTTTCGTTCGATGCCGTGATGACCTGTCCCCCAGTGCTGGTGGGGTCTCCCATCACAATCCAGTTCCGTGCCATGGCGCCATCCTTGGATACGTCAGAGTAAATGGAGGGAATAATCACCTACTGCTTTATCACGCGGATTGAACACCAAACCGCGCGCCTGATCACAAAACCGACTATACATAATCCCCGTAGTAGGCAAGGGCGGCCGCCCCCCCGGCAGGAAGCCGCGCAGCGCATTGCCCCGTGGTTGCCGGCATGCGCCCGGCTCACCTACCCTGCGTGCGGAATCGATCCCAGGAATGCGCCACGGATGAGCGGCACCCCAGTTTTTTCATTCGCCCTACGTTGGGCCTCGAACGCGCCTGCACGGACACCGCTGCCACTGGGCGCAACGTTCCTTGCAGCGCTGCTGGCCGTGGCGCCCGCCAAGGCAAACGACATCCCGCCGCAGTTCATGACGCAGTACGAAGCCGCGCGCGACTACCTGCACCTGGTCCAGGCGGCCGAAGCTGCCAATGCGCCCACGCAACTGGACAGCGCCGATGCCATGCAGTTGCTGGCGGCGATCACCCACCGCGATGCGATCCTCGCGCCGGACTACGTACCCGCGGATCTTGGACTGCTGGTCAATGCGTGCGAGTACGGTAAAACCGTGTCCACCCAGCTGATGCAGTTTGGACTGGCCGCGATGCCCGCCGCCGTACGCATCCACCCCGGCGAGCAGGCAAGCCTTGGCCGCCGCAATGCCGAACGTTTCCAGCCACAACTGGGCCTGCTGCTGCCTTACCTGCTGCGCTGCGGCGCACGGATTCAGCCGCTGTTGGACCAATGGCTTACGGTTGCCACGCCCGACGAACGGGCCGCGCTGGGACCTGACGGGACCGATACCCTGCGCCGCAACGCGCAACGCCAGTACCTGGATATGCTGGAGACAATGCGCGCGCAGCCTGCTGATAGCGCGCTGAGGCACAGCCTGGTGCGCGCACTGGCAGAGACGGCGGCCCCCTACGCGCGCATGCTGCAGCCGGCGCAGCGCCTGCCCGTGCGCGACGCCTTGAAAGACGCGCGCCAGCAGATGGATGCAAACGATGCCGCACTGCTCCAGCAGGCCGTTGTGGCGTTCAGCGCCGACGGGTGCGGAACACTGTGCGCCTCCTGATCCAGCGGCGGAGCACCGCGGTCGATTACGGCATCCACGCCCACGCCACGCGCACTGTCCACATGTCCAATGGGTAACGCTTGCCACGCAGCAGGCGCATGCTCGCTACGTGCGCGTTACCCCCAGGGCCTCAGCGTTACTATCTGTCGCTCAAGTACGCCGCAATTTCTGTCTCACCAAGCAAAGAGGCCAACTGTCCCGGCGTCTCTCCCGCTTCGTTTCTTATTCCTCTCTGTGCGCCGTGACGCAGCAGCCACTCCACTGCTTCGTACTTGCCCTGCTCGACCGCATTGTGCAACGGAGTGTATCCATGCTCGCCAGCGCTGTTTACGTCGGCACCGGCACCCAGCAGCGTCTCGAGCTCCTCGATTGAGCCCTGTATTGCAGCAACGTTTATCGGCATATCACCAAACGCACTCACCTGATCAACGTGAGTAATTTTGATGACCATGAATTCTGGAAGCTTCCGATACAGCGAGAGAAGACGATCTAGCTCCATTGCTACTCTCAGTGCTCTGAGCAATTCAATAATATGAAAGAGTCAAGGTTCATCACCGAACAACCACGACTCCATACCCAAACCATAACGCCTTAGAGCCCACGCTGTTCAGATCCATAGCGCTTCCCGTCGCATTTGCAGTATTGCTGCGAAGCATGGGAAAGGATTTGGGGACTAGCGAGCATGTGCAGCTGAGATGGCCCGCTTCGTTTAGTCTCTTGCTGCCATACCACGTCGTTTGAACCCCAAACTGCGCGATTTATCAAGAAATCGACCATATGTAGTCCCCGCGGAGGACGTGTGGTCGTCCCTCCGTGGCGGTAAACGGGCTCCGGTCACCCCCACCAACGCGTACCGAGCAGCCTTTAGCGGCAGCGTTGCCCGCTGATGCGGTATCGGCTTTGCGGCGAGAGCCGCCATTTGCCGCGCGCTCGAAGGGCTTAGCCGTTGCATTGCAGACATGTCTACCGTCCGCGGAAGCAAGTCAAGGGTTTCTCTGAAAGCCCTTGATGTCGGCTCGACTGCCCCCGCTGCAGGTGCTTCTGCCAAGGCTCGAGGCGATTCTGGGTGGGGGTCGGATAAGATGAGTACTTCGACACACAGGTACACTGCCAGCCATGTCAGATGAAGTTGTTCTGCGGGACTTTGCGAAGGACTACTTTCCCTTCCAGTTCCCGGGGTTCGGGCGACCGGGCCACTGTTTTCTTCGCGTCAATTTATTTGACTCTAACGTCTCTGTGTTGTGCGCTCAACTTAAGGATTACCACAGCACTTCAGTCACGAACGGCCTCGAGGGCATCATTGACAGCTTGGTCGATACTTTGCTTAAAGAGAGGCTTACGAGTGGCAAGGCGGTAGTTGAGGTCATCGAGAAATTCCCCTTTTTGAGGAGGCTTACGAGGAGCGATCAGGAGGTGAGTCGATCTCGCTATCTGAGCGCTCGAAGGAAGCTTCTGGAGCGGTGTCGATGGTTTGAATACTACCCGCCTGGTGCGGGAGTAGCTGACGAAGGCTCCCTAGCGTTGGTCTCAGTGCGGAATGCGGGCGCGCCTTCATGGAGCTACGCGATGCCGGAGGCGTTTGCGGCTGACGTTCCTGAAGGGTTCTTTCACATCGCTGAGGACTTGAGCAAGTGGCACATGTAAGCGAGCTCATCAGGCTTGCGGATTTCACGTCGCTGCCGGCTGGAAGTACGCATGTCATTGGTGTCAAAACAGTGCTCCACCTGCCCAAAGTGATCTTGGAGTTGCGGCACAAAATTGGGCTACTGGCCGCCAAGCGCGGCAGCCTGGAGCAGTTCTACATTCAAGAGCGAGGCCTCTATGAGCCTTTGGAGGAGGTTCTCATTGCGCTGTTGCCAAAGGGCGCAGTCGTCGATCATGAGCCAGTCTTAAAGAAGCTTGCGAACTCCAGCCAGAAGTCGGATCTGACGATTCGCCGCTTGGAGTGTTACCCGGACGAGCGTCTTGGTGCGCATGAGTTCGCGGCCATCATCGAGATTAAATCTGTCTTCTTCAATGAAAGGCTCTCTGAGAGTGACATTCTGCAAGACTTGGAGAAGTTGCTCGAATGCGAGACAGCCTATTCCGCTAAATGCTACTTCGTTCTTGTAGGACTGAAGGACGATCTGACGAGAGTGAGCAAAAGCCTGTCGAAGCTTCTTCTGCACAACGCGATCGGCCCGATTTCAATTGCACTTCCGTCCGGCAAGACGGCTTGGCTTCATCCGTCAGCAAGGCATGTAGTTGACTCACCGTACCTCTACGTCTGGACGATCAGCAATGTGAACAATTTTGGGAAACATTCTTCCGACTACACGTATACCGTTTTTCACGCGGCGACGTAGGCAGCACAGGCACACCCATTTAGCCTCGTGAGGCGCTCGGTCATCTGAGGTTCGTACCATTTATGACGACGACCGGTATCTCAGTAAGATCCACGCCATCGAGACAGCGTACATTAACGGCCCATCCTTCGAATGCAAGCTTGCCCTCTGCCAGCTCGTCTTTCGTCAAGTTGCTTGGGACACGAAAAGCCAGGATTTCGCAAATTGGACAGAAGCAGTCCTTGCCCGTCCTTGTGTCCCATTCATACACACTCAGACTATCCAGAGAACGCAGCATTCATAGCGCTTTTTTGGTGAATCAGTGCACCTCGGCGTGTGCACACAGAACAATTGCAACTTCGTACGTGGTCGAGATCAAGCTCAATCTCGAAGCGACACGCGCCGTAGTGACATGAGCCTTCATAGGTTTTCAAGGACCGAATTCTCTCCCAGAGTCGTGTCTGAAGGACCCCTTCTGGCTGTGAATCCACCGCCGATACCCGACCATTGTTCATCACTCGTGAAAGGGTCGGGGCGAGGTGCGCGGCACGCCATCGAAGGCCAACCACCTCCTGCGATACCTAAGCCATGTGTTCGCTTGGGGCGTGCAGCACGGGGCGTGCCAAAACAACCCCGCCAGCGGGGCGGCGAAGGTCAAGGAACGCGGTTCAGTTCAAAATGCCTACGCCCGAGACATTCAGCAATGTGGCGCACTCCGCTATCGCCCGGGGAGAGAGCAAGGTGCACACCGAGGGGAGCGTCGCCCCCTACCTGGGCATCTGATGATCATTGCTTACGCATACCGCCTGCGCGGCATTGAAGCTGTGACGCTGACCGACGCCAACGCAACCGATGACGGTGTGCTGAGTAAGCGCTGGAAGGGGAGCCGGGACAACGTGACGCGCTGGACACCGGAGCTGCGTGACGCATGGGACGCGGTCAGACTTCGGAAAGAGGCCGAGAGGCGTCACGACAGGCCCGCGCAGCTTCGACCGGAACTGCGCCACCTGGTGGTCAGCCAGCGTGGCACGCCATTCTCGAAGTCGGCGCCCGACACAGCCTGGCAGCGGCTCATGGCCTTGGTGATGAAGCCCGATTAGGACGGAGTTTCCCTGCTGCAGGAGAGCGGGCACTTCACCCTCCAAGGCATCAAGCACCGCGGCATAATCGACAGCAAAGACAAGACGTTAGGCGGCCACAAATCCGAACGTATGTGCCAGCGATACGACCACGAAGTTCCCCTCGTGGAACCTGCAGAACTTCCATCGTTTTCAGGAGTGTTTTCAGGAGGCAACAAAAAGGACGCCTAGAGCGCCCTTTAAGTCGTTGCTGCAATGGTGGGCCGTGATGGATTCGAACCATCGACCAAAAGATTAAAAGGCTTCCAATTTCTGGCCTATTTCCCAGCAACTTAGGGCGCAGAATTTTCCCGCCCCGCCACCGTGAAACCATTGCTGCACGGGATGGATCTTCCAATTTTCCCGGTCGCGGAGCGGTACCGGTGCCGATCCCTACTCTGTGGGTGGAGGCGAGTGTGCTGCCTGCCCGCCTGGCCCGCGCAAGCGCTCCACACCCTGTTTAATCGGTGTGTCGGGAAACAGCCTGGCGGCGCACCAGCGTTCCCCATACAGCCTGGCCTGTTCAATGTTTGCCGCAGTGACTTCCTTGACCTGCCACAGCTTGAGAGCGTTGAGGGTGAGGCGGGCGGTCCCGTCCGATAGCGGATGGACTATGGCGACGGCCTTGTTACCCCACCACAGTTCCCACCGACCGAACCGTTCCTGCCAACCTGCGAGCCTATCGACCATGTCGGCGCTCCTGCTGTCGCTACTTCCCACCCAGGTACGCCCAACCAGCCAAAGGCTCACACGGCGCAGGCCGCGTATCCTTTGAAGGCGCGCAACGGCCGGGAAGCGCCCACAACCCAGCCGCATTCCGGTAGGAGTTCCAATCCGGCCCGGAAAGTGTGGCCTCGCATGAATGGGGCCGACGAGACGCACGCACTATGGCGTCAGCGACGGCTTCCATTTCCGTTTCAAACCAGCGAATCCCTTGATCGCAAATAGCGACCGGTTGATCACCGGGATTGGGGTAGCGAGGTAGCAGCTCCGCCAGCTTCGATGCTGCCTCCGCCACCGTGAGGTGCCGAAAGCCAGGCGCAGCAGCCCAGTGGTCAAGGAGCAAAACGGTGCCGGGGGTCATGGCCAACTCTCTTCATTGGCTGGGCACTCAATACTCACGCTGGATGGGTAAACGTGGCGCGAAAGCCAGCAAACCGAGGTCTCAAAATGTGCGGCCGATTCGTCCAGACCCCAATCCGAGACGCCGCCAGCATGGGCTTCCCCCAGCTGGTGGGCGACCTGCTGGCCATGCCGGCGAGCTACAACCTTGCGCCCACACAGCACGCGTCAGTGGTACTTGACCGGGGCGACGGCCTGCAGCTGCAGCGGTTGGCCTGGGGTCTGCTGCCGTTCTGGGCGAAGGCGAAGAAGCTGCAGGGATCGACCATCAATGCCCGCATCGAAACGGTGGCCACCAAGCCGGCCTTCCGCTCTGCGTTCAAGAAGCACCGGTGCCTGATCCCCATGGCCGGGTACTACGAATGGTCGGTGAACCCCGACGACAAGAAAAAGGACCCATGGTTCATCCACGCGGACGGCCCGCTCTGGGCCGCCGGCCTGTGGGAAGACACAAGCCCCCTGCTCGATCCGGACAACCTGGGTACGTTCACCGTGATTACCGGCGACAGTAGCGGTGTGTCCGCCGACATACACGACCGCATGCCGGTGTGGCTTGGGCCGGGGCAGGCCGAGGAATGGGTCGCGGCGGCACCGGACGAGGCCATGGCCATCCTCTTGGCGGCGGACGTGCCATCCATGGAGGCCTATCGCGTCAGCCGGGCCGTCAATACCCCGCGCAACAACGTCGAGGCACTTCTACAGCCTGTGGCGTGATTGGCGGCTGCGCCGAAAAGCCAGGATGCCCAGCACGGTGGACGGCAGGGCGAGCAAGGCAAACTGGGGATAGGCCTCCCGACCCTTAATGGCAATTTTTGAGATGCCCATCGGAAACCGGTAACTAGGGTAACCATTCCCGAAATTCGACACTATTTCCCAATAAATTCAGATAGTTAAGGACTTATATCAAAGGTAATTTTAGAGTAACGTTTGAGTAATCTGATTACCATTTGCTTGGGTAACCACGATCTAGAAAAATATCCTTGGAAATCAATCACATCACCTTCTCGCCCTCTGCCAATTACCTGAAATCACCCTCTGAGGTAACGCCCGAACCAGTTGCGCGGCAAGGGGTTCGGCCAGGTCCCCAACGCGTGATTACCTAGTTACCCCGTTCCGATGGGACTCCCGAAAAACGGCCAACGTAGGGGGTAGCCCTCTGTCGCTGGCGTCGGCCGCAAAAACCCCCCTGCGCGCAGGATTCCGCAGGGATCAGGTACCTGGCTTCATCGCTGTGTGCGCCAACTACGGCGGGGCCTGGCCGGCTGTTGAGGGGGTGCCGAAAAAGAGGGGTACGAAGAGCGCAGGCGTGGCGGGGAGACGAGTGCGCGCGCCGGGGGCAGAGGGCAAAATGCGGGTATGACCATTACCGATCAGCTCCCCATCCCGGTCGTCCGGGTGTCACCCACCGGCAGTGCCTTTACCACCAGCACGGACGTGGCCGCGTTCTTCGGCAAGCGCCACAGCCATGTGCTGCGGGCCATAGAAGTCCTGCTGAGCGACTTGAGAGAGCACTTTCAGTCGCAGGATCGCGCGGACGTAGACGACCTGTGGGACGATGAGGACCATCGGCCCAAAATTGGGCTGATGGTCCTCAAGGATCTATTCGAGGCGGCAGATGTGGAGGTCAGCATCGGGAGTGGAACCGTCCGGCGCGACCCGATTTACAACCTAAGCCGTGACGGGTTTGCCCTGTTGGCCATGGGCTTCACGGGCAAGCAGGCCCTCACCTTCAAGCTGGCCTACATCTCGGCGTTCAATCTGATGGAAGCCAGACTTCGCCAACCCTATGTGGCGCCCTTGGCTGACGATCTTGAGTTCGCACGGGGCCTGCGCATCAAAGACAAGCTCATGCTCCACGAGCAGGCCTACAAGGCCTCACATGCGTTGAGCATTGCCACCAACGAAGACGAATGCCGGCAGGCCTACTGGCAGCTGTATCAGATCAACACGACCCTCGGTATTCCAATGCCCACCATGGAAGCCTTGGGAGTAGTGCCCCTGGCTGCCAGCACCCGATTGCCGCACGGCTCAGACCAGAGCGACGGGGGCAGAAAAAGCACCCCATGAAGTGCGCAGGCGTGGTGGGGAGACGATTGCGCGCGCCAAGGGGTCCGTTCAGCTATATTTGCCTGACTGCATTCATTCGGCAGAGACCGGATAAAAGGGGAAGGCGTGGCGAAGCGAACAGCTGTCTACATTGAGGTGAAGCAGGGGGATCGAAAGTTCCTTCTTACACGGCTCACTGCCCAGACTCTCGCGACCATCAGTTATGCGGCGGTCCGAGGCCAGTCGACTGAGGTTGGCGCGATCCAGCGCATACTGAACAGTTCGCGCATCGGCAGCATCAAGGATTTCGCGCTGAGCGGGGGCGACTTCCCCAACGCAATCGTTCTCAATTGGGTTATGGCAGCCAATCCGATCATTAGGTCCGCAGGCAAGCTCACTATTGATGTCAAGGCCGGCTCCGCCCAAATTATTGACGGACAGCACCGCGTTGCCGGGCTTCGCGCGGCCATCGAGGAAGACAAGGGCATTGGGCGTATCGAGGTTCCTGTCGTCATTTATGACAACCTGAGCACCAAAGAATGCGCGGACCTCTTCTTGGCCATTAATACCGAGCAGAAGCCAGTGCCGCGCAGTCTTGTGTTCGATCTCTATGGCGTTGCCAGCGAAGACCTCGTAGATCCCGCCGCCGTGCGCGCAAGAGACATCGCTACATTCCTCAATGAGGACATATCTTCGCCATACTTCGGAGAAATTAAATTTCCTGGGCAGAAAGCCAGGCGCGGCGGGATTGCCCTATCCACCGCTGTTTCGGCCATTAAGCCGCTGGTGGACGACAAGGGCACTTTCGAGCAAATTGAGATCCACGAGCTGGAAGTCCAGCGCAAGATCGTGATGAACCTTTTCCTTGCTTTGGAACAGAAGTACGGAAGCTCCTGGGATGACAAATCTAACGCCTTCATGTATGCCGCCGGCTTCATGGGGGCCATGGAGTTCCTGCAGCTGAAACTAGTGCCCTACTGCAATGTCAAGACCTCATTTACTACGGACACGATTGCTGCTTCGCTACAGCTGACTCCAGACACCCTCATCCTCCAAGAGGACACAAAGGGAAGAAGCGGATCGAGCGCAGCCAAATACGTGTACGAAAGGCTTCTTGAGGCTTTCGCCCCGGAGACTAAGACTGCAAGATTCACGGTGTAGCCATGCACCAGGCAGCTCATTTCCTGCTCCAGGTGGTGGGACAGACGCCCGCCAATCAAGTGGCGCCTCTAGCTGCGGCTGCTGCAAACACGCTGAGGCAAGCCCTGCTTGCCGATGCGTTGGGGTACTCGTACTCCGGGGTGGTCTCTGCGGGCGATGCAACTCAGGCTATCCAACGCGGCCTATATTCTTGGGCGACCGTCAAGCTCTACTACTCGACTTTTTACTTGGCTCGCGCGATGTTGGCCTTAGATGGGACAGCAATCTTCTATATTGGCAAAACGCCTTATAGCTGGAAGGCTGTTGCTGGAACCAAGCCCGTGAAGTTAGCAGGAACAACTCATAAGGCAGCACTGTCGGTATTCGAGTCGACCTTCCCCGCCAACCCGATGACCACCCAACAGGTTGCGGGCAGGGGCGCTCTCGACTGGCTGATGCATCGACGGGAGAGCGTCAACTACGGCTCGCCTCGATTCTCTGAGCCGGATCCGCCAAAGCATTTCGCTCGCATCGCGGATCTCGGCGTCAGGCGTGCAATTTCGGCTTATTTAAAAGATTCGCAGAGCCTCTACGCTTTTGATCCCGACCACGCGATGCTGGCAATGCCCTTCGAGGCCCTCAAGCAGTTCCTAGCGATGGCACGCTTGGCTAACATTAAGGCATTCAGCGATGCAGATTCACCGTATCTGCAAACGGTGTTCGCCGACGGCAAAGGTCCTTTGGCAGAAGTAGCAAACCTGTTCCGAGCCGCCTAACTCCCCCCTCATGCTCGCAAGAGAAGGCGGATTGAATGCACAGTATTGAGCATTTGTTTTCCTCCACCCGAGAATTTTTGCAACAGGCAATGCCGCTCACCGTTGAGGTCCTCAAGGCGCTTGCTGCGCCCATCGTTGCCTATGCCGCTCTTCGCGTATCACGGCAGCAGGTACGTATTAACGAGAGCAAGCTGCGACTGGACATGTATGACAGACGGCTCAAGGTCTATGGAGCGGTGAAGGGTATGCTCAACGCCTTTTATACAAATGGAACGCTGACGCAGGGTGATTTGGACACTTATAGGGAGCAAGTGGTCGAAGTCGATTTTCTGTTTAGAGAAGAGGTTCAGGCATATGTGCGCGAGCTCGACCGTAACGCAAGACAGGTCATTGTTGAGAATCACCGTCTTGATGTATCCGCAGGCCGATCCAAAAACGCTGATGTTACGACCCGGAACCGACTTGACACCCTTCACAGGTGGCTAATCGAGCAGCCATCCAACGCAAAGCGGATATTCCAACCTTCCCTAAGTCCTGAGGGCGTTACCAAGCGCGGCTGGTTATCCCGCATTTATGCGGTTGTGGCAGCTACGTGCTGGCATGTGGGTAGCGCATTGCAGCGCATATGGACAATCCGTTGAACGCTGCTGGATATTTACAGGCTAGTGGGACCATTGGGCTACTCTGAGCAAGCAATAAAAAGCCGCCCGAGGGGCGGCTTTTTTTTTCACGCCGGCGGCAACCTGGCCTCCGCAATTTCAAAATAGTGCTTGGTCATTTCGATTCCTGTCCAGCCGTATCCCTCCTGCTCGGCCGCTACCAGCGTAGTGCCTGAGCCGGCGAACGGATCAAGGATGTGGCCGCCCTCTTCGCAGATGCGGACCAGCTGCCGCATCAGCTCGGTCGGCTTGCCGGTCAGGTGGTGCTTGTCGGCCTTGCGTACGCTTTCCCGCACCACGCCCGGCAGTACGGGCGCTCGGCGCTTCACGGGCATGGTGCCTTTGCTACCCCACACCACGTACTCGGCCTGGTTGCGGAATCGCCCCAGCTGCGGCCGCACGCCCTCGGTCTTGTCCCAGACAGCGATACCGCGCCACGTGAAGCCGGCGCACTGGAGGGCGTCAGTGGTGAGCGGCAGCTGACGCCAGTCGGTGAACAACAGCACCGGCGCGCCCTCCTTCAGCACACGGGAGCATTCGGCCAGCCAGAGCCGCATCCATGCCAGATGGGAGCGCTGGTCGCGTTCGTCGCCGGCGAAATCCTCATGCGCGTGGCAGCCGTACTTGGCGGTAGGCGAAGCCTTTCGCGCGGAGGCGTGGGTTCCGCCGCTGGCATATGGCGGGTCAGTGATGAGGGCGTCGTAGCTGGCGGCCGGCAGGGTCGGCAGAATGGTCAGGGCGTCGCCGTGGATCAGTTGCTTGTTCATGAGAAGAGCCTTTATCGAGTCGCTCGGGGCGATCCGTGGAGAGGCTCTCGGCCTTCATGTGGTTGAGCACACCGCAGCGGGTGCATTTGATTTGCAAGTCATAGCTGCCGACCGCACGGGCTAGCAAGCGGGCGCAGTCTCCGCACCGCAGGTTCTTGAGCACGGCGGTCATTTCGTCACCGCGCCCAAGTCGAAGGCGCTGAATCGGATCACCTCCACGCCCAGCCACTCGTTGATGGCGAGCATGCGGGTCTGCAGCGGCTCCAACTCCAGCGCTGCCCACACGGCCGCCGCGTCGCGGATCGACCCGAAGCCACCGCTGTTCTGCGGCACGATGCCCAGCAGTTGGGGCGGCACGCGCAACGCAGCCAGCATGTCGTCGCGGGTGACGCTCTTGATGCCGGTGAATTCGTCCTTGGCGGCCACCTCACTCACCGGGATCAGCTGCAGGCCATCCTTCTTGCCGTTGGGCGAGTGCAGAAACAGGTTGCGGAAGTTGCCTGGGCCGCGCGCCGACTTGAGCGCCTCGCGCAGCGCCGTAACGTCGCCTTCGGCCACCTGGGCATCGTTGAGGTACAGGATGAACCCGGCGTGGGAGCCGTTGTTGTAATACTTGCGGCGGAACAGCGTGGCCGATTCGTTCAGCAGCGCAGACTGCACCGCCGGCATCCACTCGGGCAGCCCGTAGATCTCCTGGTCAACGTCCACCTCGCGCAGCTGGAAGACCGAGCCGGCCTTGAATTCATGCTCGGTCCGCCCTGAGCGCACCTGGAAGAACTCGCCGTCCACCACGCCGCGACGCATGTACTGCGCCAGCGGCACCGCTAGGCTGTGCGGCGCGCCCGACAGGGCCTGCCGGCGCTCCACATAGCCCATCCCGTAGGTGGTGAAGTCCAACGCCAGCTGCGCGAAGTGCGAGCGCGTCAGGAGGGCGTGGGGAACGAACTGGCGCACCAGCATATTGCGCTTCAGCGTCAGGCCACTCTGCAAGTACGGGTTGGCCTTGGTGGTACGCGACAGGCCGTTCAGGTCAACCGGCGGCTCGTAGTAGCGACCGTTGCGCCAGCAGTCCAGGTAGTCGAGGATGCCGCGCGTTTCCAGCACGGGCGTCGGCTCGCCGAAGGTGAAGGCCTCCAGCTTTCCAGCCGGTGCCGCCGGCAGTGTCTCTCCACTGTCGTTCATCAGTAAATCTCCATGGTGCTGGTGGCGGCCATGCCGCCCTCAAGGGGTTCGTTCTGCAAGGCGTGGAGCAGTGCCCAGGCCAGGTCGGCGTGGCCGGTCACGCGCGAGCGCCCGGCCGTGTAGGTGGTTTGGCGACCGCTGGCGGTCATCGTCTTCTGAATGGCCATCAGCGACTGGGTGAGGTCATTCCAGCCGGCGTCGTACTCCAGGCGCTCGTTCTTGATCACGTCGAACGCCTTCAACACCAGCCGGGTCTTCACTTCCGGCGAATAGCTGAAGGTGACCACGCCGGGGAAGAAGACCTTCACCAGCTGGGCCACCCCCGTGCCCATGCCGGTGGTGTCGATGCCGATATAGGTCACCCAGTAGCGCTGGGTGACCTTGCGGATGAATTCGGCCTGGCCGGCGAAGTCCATGCCTCGGAACTGATGGCGCTCCAGCACGCGGAAGGTGCCGCCCGGCTCCTGTGGCGGCCCCAACACGATCAGGCCCGCGCTGTCGCCCGATTCGGCCGGGTCATACCCGATCCACACCGGTCGGTCGCCATAGGGCCGAATCGCCAAGGGCTTGAAATCGGCCGCCCAGGTCACCCAGCTGTCGACCATGCACGGCTGCAGCATGGTCAGCGGGAATACGCTGGCGCTGTCGTCCACGAACTCGCACATGAGCAGGTTGGCAAATTCCTCGGCGCTGTAGTCCCGGCGCAGCTCTTCGATATCGAACAGGTCACAGCCGCGCCCGTTGGCGTCCAGCACCGTGACGATCTGCCGCCAGATGGCGTCCTCGCACAGCTTTCCGGGCTGCAGCCGGTCGTGGGTCACGTCGATATTGAGGTGCTGGGATACCGGACGGCCCTTGTTGAGCCGCTCGCCGGTCCAGAAGTCGAAGGCCTCGTGCGCCATGGTCGAGGGCGTGCTGAAGTAGGTCTTGCGCCACTTCTTGTGCATCGCCATGCCACTGGCGACCTTGTTCAGCTGATTGAAGCCGTAGGTCCAGAAGAACTCATCGAAATAGAAGTTGCCGTGGTAGCCCTGCGCGGTGCGCGCGTTAGTGCCCAGGAAGAACAGCTCGGCCCCGTTGCCCAGAGTGATCGGATCGCCCGTCAGGTCACGGTCGAGCACCTCGCGCACGAAACCACGCATGTAGCCGAGGAAGATGTGCGCCTGGCTCTTGGAGGCGCTCAGGAAGATTTGGTTACGCCCGGTGGTCAGCGCATCGATCAGGGCCTCGCGTGCGAAGTAGTAGGTGGCACCGATCTGGCGCGACTTCAGGATGATGCGCGTGCGCTGGTTGCCTGCGCGGTACCAGTCGCGCTGATAGTCGAAGCATCCGTCGAGGAACGCCTGTTGCAGGCGCTCGATCTCTTCCTCGCTGAAGTCGTTCTTGCGGGTCTTCTTCTTCGGACCGGCGTTGCGATTTGCGACCGCCGGGTTTAGGTCAGACTCGTTGCCGCCGCCCTGGTATCGCTGAATTCTGGCCTGCCGCTCCAGCTGACGGTGCAACAGATCGATCTCTTTGAAGTCGCCGCCGGTCTTTTCCGGCTTCATGATCAGCATGACCAGCCGCGCTTCCAGCGCGCCACCGATGCGTTCCACGTTGTCGGCGCGGTCCCACTCGTCGCGCGCCTTCCAACTGTGTATCGTCTTCTCCTTCTCGCCGGTCGCCTCGGCGATATCGCACACACGCCAGCCCATCCAGTACAGGAACTTGGCTTGCCGGCGCGGATCGGTCTGCGGAAGGTCGGTGGCGATATTCACTGCAGCAAGGTTGAAGGTGCCACGCCTCGCGCGACACCAATTGCCTTGGTAGATCAGCCAGTTACAACGCGGTTGCGTTGCTGCATCAACGCGCTCTGCCGAACATGAGTCATCGCATCGACACCCGATGCGCCACGACACATGCAGAGGGCGAAATGGCCGAGAAATCCAAGAAGTACCGTTCCAAGCGCTTCCGCGTTGCGGTCGAGGGCGCAACGTCCGATGGCCGCACCATCGAGCGCCAGCACATCGAAGAGATGGCCGCCAGCTACAACACCGACGTGTACACGGCTCGCATCTGGGTCGAACACATGCGCAGCTTGCTGCCGGACCATCCATTCCGGGCCTATGGAACCGTGCTGTCGGTGGACGCCGAAGAGGACGATATCGGCGGCGAGAAGAAGCTGGCGCTGTTCGCACAGGTCGAGCCAACCGATGACCTGGTGAACATGGTCAACGTGCTCAAGCAGAAGCTGTTCACCAGCATCGAGATTGCGCCGAAGTTCGCCAGCACCGGCAAGGCGTACCTGCAGGGCCTGGCCGTCACCGACTCGCCGGCCAGCCTGGGCACGGAGATGCTGGCCTTCGCCGCGCAGCACCCCGATGCCAACCCGCTCACCGCGCGCAAGCAGGCCCCGGAGAATCTGTTCACCGCAGCGGCGGAGACGGTGATCGACTTCGAAGAGATCGTGCAGGCCCCCTCCCCCTCCACCAAGCTGGCCGGCTTCTTCGCCTCGCTGGGCTTCGCCCCGAAGCCGGCACCGAAGGAAGAGTCGCAGCCGGAAGTTATGGGGCAGTTCTGCGAGCAGATCCTGCAGCAGTTCAACGAACAGGAAGAAGAAACCAACCAACTGCGCGAGCGCTTGGCCAAGAGCGACGAAACCGTTCGCCAGCAGGGCATCCAGCTGTCGGCGCTGAGCAAAAAGCTCGAAACCACGCCGGAACACTTCACGCCGCGCCCGCCTGTCACCGGCCCGGCCGGCGACGACGCCACCGACTGCTGACCCCCGACCCCACCTACAAGAGCATCTGGAGCACCCATGCGTCCCGAAACCCGTCGCCAGTACGACCAGTACACCCAGCGCGTTGCGCAGCTCAATGGCGTGAGCAACCCGGCGAACATGTTCGCCATCGAACCATCCGTGCAGCAGACCCTGGAACGCCGTGTTCAGGAGAGCAGCGCTTTCCTGCAGGCCATCAACATGGTTCCGGTCAACGACCTGCAGGGCGAGAAGATCGGCGTAGGCGTGAACGGCACCATCGCCGGCCGCACCGACACCAGCGGCGATGCCGAGCGCAACCCGCGCGATGTGACCGACCTGGACAGCAGCAAATACCAGTGCGTGCAGACTGATTTCGATACGGCCATTCCCTATGCCCGTCTCGATGCCTGGGCCAGCCGTCCGAACTTCCAGACCCTGCTGCGTGATGCGGTTATCCAGCGCCAGGCACTGGACCGGATCATGATCGGCTTCAACGGCACCAGCGTCGCCAAGACCACCAACCGCGTCACCAACCCGCTGCTGCAGGACGTAAACAAGGGTTGGCTCCAGCAGTACCGTGAGCACGCTTCCGAGCGTGTGATGGCCGAAGGCGCGAAGGCCGGCGTGGTGAAGATCGGCGGTACCGACGCTGACTATGCCAATCTCGATGCTCTGGTGATGGACGCCATCGCCACCATGATCGATCCGTGGCACCGCCGCGATCCGGGCCTGCGCGTGATCCTGGGCCGCGACCTGATCCACGACAAATATTTCCCGATCATCAACAAGGACAACGCGCCGACCGAGCAGCTGGCCGCTGACCTGGTGCTGGGCGCGCAGCGCATCGGTGGGCACCAGCCGGTGGATGTGCCGTTCATTCCGCCGAACGCGATCATGATCACCAGCCTGTCCAACCTGTCGCTGTATTGGCAGATCGGCGGCCGCCGCCGTTACCTGCAAGAACAGCCGCAGAAGAACCGCATCGCCAACTTCGAATCGTCCAACGACGCCTACGTGATCGAAGACTATGGCCTGGGCTGCGTCATCGAGAACATCAAGGTCGGGGATTGAGCCTGTGATCAGCAGCCCTGCCCGGCGACACATGCAGCGCGCACTGGCGGCCAAAGCGGCCGCCAGTGCCGGCCCGAACCAGCTGATGGACGGCACCGGCATCTATGAGCAGATGCTGCTGCAGCTGGCCAACGACCGTGGCCGCCTGAAACAGATCCAGTCTGGCGAGGGCAAGGCCAAGCTCAAGGCCGACCTGCTGCCCGCCTATGACAGCTACATCGCCGGCGTGCTGGAAGCCGGCCAGGGTGCTGCCGATGAGGTAGTTACCACGGTCATGCTCTGGAACATTGACGCCGGCCGCTACGCGGAAGCACTGCACATCGCCGGTTACGCCCTGCGCCACAAACTGGCGATGCCCGACCGCTTCGAACGCACCACCGGTTGCCTGGTCGCCGAAGAAACCGCCGAGGCTGCACTGGTGGCCCTGCGTGTCGGCGGCGACTTCGACCCAGCCGTGCTGGATCAGGCCATCGCGTTGACCGACGACGAGGACATGCCCGATCAGGTGCGCGCCAAGCTGCTGCTCGCTCGTGGCCGGTGGGTGCTGAAGTCGGCCAACGACGACAACCCGCCGACCGAACAGGATCTGGTGATCGCAGTGGAGTCGCTCAAACGCGCCCTCACGCTGGATCAGGCCTGCGGCGGCAAGAAGGATCTGGAACACGCCGAGCGGTTCCTGAAGAAACACACGGCCAGCCAGCCCACCGGCTGAGCCGTCCACCGAGCGTACCCCGCAACCCCGCCGGCTCGGGGCTGATCCGAAGGGCTTCTCTCCCCCTGACGTGACGCCCCGACCACCGGCGACTTATTCGAGATCACCATGAGCGCGTTCACGGCCAACGCTTCGCCCAGCAGCAAGGAACAGGACGTGTCCTCGGATGCCTTCTGGCCTGTGATCGAGCTGGGCACCCTGCGCGGCGCGGTGCGCCTCACCGGTGATGTAACCCCCGACCGCCTCCGTTCGGCGGTGATCGCGTCGTTGATCGACGTCAACGGCGAGCTGGAACCTGTGCGGCAGCGTTTTATTGAGCAGGGTCATGCCACTTTGGCCGATACGCCTGCGCCGGTGATCGACGGCAAATCGATGCTGGTTCAGCTGTACCTGAGCGCGGTCTACAACGCCACCGGCGTCAAGCTCAACGAGCGGTTTCGGTCCTACGACGCAACCGCCCAGGGCAACCAGCGCGCCGAAGACCTCACCCCCACCATCGATGAGCTGCGCCGCGACCTGCGCTATGCCATCAGCGACCTGCTGGGCACCCGTCGCGTGACGGTGGAGCTGATCTGATGCGGGTGGTGGCCCAGCAGGGCGACACCATCGACGCCCTTTGCCATCGGCACCTGGGCGCAACGGCCGGCCTGGTCGAACAGGTGCTGGCCCTGAACTACGGCATCAGCCTGCATGGCCCGGTCCTGCCCATGGGCACCTTTGTGGAACTCCCCGACCTACCCGCCCCATCCACCGGTGCTGCAGAGCGCCCCCTTATCCAGCTTTGGGACTGACTGACCATGACCGAACCCACCTCCACCGGCAGCCTGATGACGCTGGCCACCAGCGTCGGCCTCGCCTCGCTGCTGCCGGGCATCGACGGCGATGCCCTCATCGGTGCCTTTGCCGGCGCCACGCTGTTTGTCGTCTCAGCCAAGGATCTGCCGATCTGGAAGCGCCTGGTCTACCTCGCCATCAGCGTGGTTGCCGGCTACCTGGGCGGTTCGGAGGTGATGCGGCTGTTCAACGTGGCCTCCACCGGCCTGGCCGCATTCTTCTGTGCGGCCTGCGTCATCACCGTGACCCTGGCGCTGATCGAGCGCAGCGGTGCTTTCGACCTGTCGCGCTTCCGCCGAGGTGGTCCCAATGGCTGACCTGATCAACACCGCAACCGTGATGTGCGCCCTGGCGATCTGCGTGCGCCTGCTCACCTACCGCCCGGCCGCCAACGCCCGGCACCGCCCCGCTGCTGCCTGGCTGGCCTGGGCGCTGATCGTCTGCACCGGCGGGCTGGCGCTGGCAATGCTGCTGTTCGGCAGCGGTGCCCTCGGCATCGCCAAGATCTGCCACCTGGGCCTGCTGTCTGTGCTGGCCGTTGTCATCTACCGTGCGCGCGGTAACGCCGCGCGGCTGCTCCCCGAGGACTGATCCCATGCTCACCGCCCCCCAGCTCGCCCAGATCATGCAGTGCCCCCTCACGCGCGCCCAGCGCTGGGTCGGGCCGCTCAACCCTGCCATGAAGCGCTTCAGCATCACCACCCCAGTGCGCGCGGCCCACTTCCTCGCCCAGGTCGGGCACGAAAGCCTGAGCCTGTCTCGGGTCGAGGAATCGCTCAGCTACAGCCGCGACCGACTGCTGGAGGTGTTCAGCAGCCGAGTCACTGAAAAGGATGCGGACACCTACGTTCGCCAGCCGATCAAGCTGGGCAACCACGTCTACGCCAGCCGCAACGGGAATGGCAACGAGGCCAGCGGCGACGGCTACCTGTTCCGCGGCCGTGGCCCGATGCAGCACACCGGCCGTGGGAACTACCGCCGCGTGGGTCAGCTGATCGGCGAGCCGTTGGAAGATCAGCCGGCACTGCTGATCGCACCCGAAGTCGGGGCGATGGCGGCGGCAGCGTACTGGCAGGACGCAGGCCTCAACGGGTACGCCGACGCCCGCGACGTGCTGGCGATCAGTCGCATCATCAACCTGGGCCGGGCCACCTCGCGCGCCATCCCCAACGGCATGGCCGACCGCACCGCGCGCACCCGCCGCGCCCTTGAGGCGCTGGGAGTGCGCAGCTGATGAACCGCGCAATCTTCCTGCTCGCCCTCGTGCTGGCGACGCTGGGGCTGGCGACCTGCCAGCAGCAGCGAATCAGCGCGGCCCGCGCCGGCGAGGTTCGCGCTACCCAGGAGCTGCGTGCTGCCCTGGTAGCCCACAGCGACACCAAGCAGCAGCTGCTCGCTGCCCTGTCGGCCACCACGGTGGTCACCAAGTACGTCGACCGCGTGCAGCTGGTGCGCGAGCGCGGCGCAACCGTCATCAAGGAAATCCCCGTCTATGTCACCCCGACTGCTGATGCTGCCTGTGCTATTCCTGCTGGCTTCGTGCGCGTCCACAACGCCGCCGCCGAAGGCACCCCGCTGGGCGGAGCCGCCGGCGATGCTGATGCGGCCCCCAGCGGCGTTGCGCTCTCTGCCGTCGCCGAAGTCACCGCCGCCAACTACGGCACCTGCCACGAACTCGCCGCCCAGGTAGAGGGCCTGCAGGACTACATCCGCGGCCAGCGTGAGGCACAGCCGTGAAGAAGCCGCAGCTGCTTCGCCAGCACCTGGTCGCGGCGGTCCCGGCGCTCGACAAAGACCCCGAGCGCCTGCTGATCTACGTCGACGGTGGCGGCCTGGCCGCCGGGTTCGCCGCCGGGCTGTCTTTCGAGTACCGCTACACGCTGGATCTGGTGCTCACCGATTACGCCGGTTCCCCGGAATCGGTCATGGTGCCGCTCCTGCAGTGGCTGACCCGGCACCAGCCTGAGCTGCTCTCCAACGCGGCCAAGCGCGGCGAGCTGCGCTTTGAAGTGGACGTGCTCGCCGGCGACCTGGTCGACCTGTCGATCAAGATCCCGCTGACCGAACGCGTGATCATTCGCCAAGACGACGCAGGCCTCTGGCAGCTCGTCCACGCGCCCGAGCCGCCGCCGGAATATGAGCACCGCCATACCCTGGCTGGGGGCGAGGTGTACGACGCTGGCACGCTGGTAGCCCGCCTGCCGGAGATCGTTGGGTGAGCGAGGACCTGCAGCAGCTGGAAACGTGGGCAGCGCCCCTGTTGCGCCAGCTGCAGCCGGCCCAGCGCAACAAACTGAGCCGCTCAGTGGGTACCGCTCTGCGCCGTTCCCAGCAGAAGCGCATCACCACCCAGCGCAACCCGGACGGCACCGCCTACGCCCCGCGCCGGCCTGCTGCCCCTGCCCGCGCCAAGGCCGGCCGAATCAAGCGCAAGGCCATGTTCGGCCGCATCAAGCAAGCCAAGCACCTGCGTGCGCGGGGAACGGCGCAGGAAGCCACTGTGGGGTTCTTGGGCCGGGTGTCGCGCATCGCGCGAATCCATCAGGAAGGCCGCTCCGACCGCGTGGCACCAGACGGTCCACGGATCACCTACGCCCGCCGCGAGCTGCTGGGCTTCACCGCTGCCGATGAGCAGCTGGTGCGCGATCTGCTGATGGATCATCTCACCGGGATATGACGTAGCGCGCTGCGCTACAGCCGCCGCGCGGGGGTAGCTCGCGCGCGCGATGCGAGGCTGCATTAGACCCCTTTCTGGTGCCGCCGTGTCCACGTTTACCGCCATCGAAGTCGACAAACTTCCCGCGCCTGATGTGTTCGAACAGATCCCGTTCGAGACCATCTACGCCGAGCGCCTGGCCGAATTCCAACGGCTGATGCCCGAGTACACCGCCGTGGTCGAGTCCGATCCGGTCATCAAGCTCCTGCAGGCCAGCGCCTACCGGGAGCTGCTGCTGCGCGAGCAGTTCAACCAGCGCGCACGCGGCCTGCTGCTGCCCTATTCCCAGAAGGCCGACCTGGACAACCTGGCCGTGCCGTTCGGTGTGGAGCGCAAGTTGATCGCCCCGGCCGATCCTGACGCCGGCACCGCCGCCGTCTACGAGAGCGATACCGACTTCCGCCGCCGCATCCAGCTGGCCCCGGAAGGCCTGTCCGTCGCGGGGCCAGAAGGCGCTTACATCTTCCACGCGCTTTCCGCCGACGTGGCCGTGCTCGATGCCAGCGTCACCAGCCCCTCGCCGGGCAAGGTGGATGTGACCGTGCTGTCGCGCGAGGGAGACGGCACGCCCAGCGCCGCGTTGCTGGCAAAGGTCAGCGCCACCCTGCAAAACGGCAATGTGCGCCCGCTCACCGACTACGTGAGCGTGGCCGCCGCCCGCATCGTCGGCTACGAGATCCGCGCCCAGGTCACCACCTTCAATGGCCCTGACGGAGCGCTGGTTATCGAGGAAGCCCGACGCCGGCTTGCCCAGTACCTGAGCCAATCCCAGCGACTGGGCCGCGACGTGGTGCTGTCTGCGATCTACTCCGCGCTGCACGTTGAGGGGGTGCAGCGGGTGCGCCTGCTCAGCCCTGCAGCAGATCTGGTGATCGACGGGCAGTCGGCCGCGTTCTGCACCAAGGCCGTGGTCGACCACGCCGGCACCAATGACTGAGCCAGCCTCCCTGCTGCCCCCCAATGCCACCCGGCTGGAGCGCGCGGCCGAAGCCGCCGATGCCCAGCTGGCGACCATCCCAATGGTGCACCACACCCTTTGGAACCCGTGGACCTGCCCGGCCGAATTCCTCACCTATCTGGCGTGGAGCGTATCGGTGGACACGTGGAGCAGCGACTGGCCCGAGCACATCAAGCGCGCCCGTATCGCCAGCTCCTTCAGCATCCAGCGCCACAAGGGCACCGCCAAGAGCATCGCCGACGTGGTCGCCAGTTTCGGCGGCCAGGTGCAGATCGAAGAGTGGTGGCAGCAGACGCCCAGGGGCACGCCCCACACCTTCGCGCTGCTGCTGACACTCAGCGGCCAAGGCGGCGAGGAAGCCACCGCCGCCTTCATTGATCAGGTCATCGCGGCAGTCAACCGCGCCAAGCCGGTGCGCTCGCATTTCACCTTCACCCAGGGCCTCAACGCGGAGGGCGTCGTTGGCCTCATCGGCGTGGCCCGCGCCGTTGTCGCCACCCGGCTGCAGCTGGCCGCACCGTAACCCCAGGAATCCCCATGGCCATCCCCCAGATCACCATCACGCCCGCCGGCCGCGCCGCCCTGGTCAACGCCGAGCACACCGGCACCGCGCCGGTTCGGATCAGCCACGTCGGCCTGACGCCCCAGCACTTTGACGTGAGCAAGGTGGGCACTACCGTCCCCGCCGAGGCAAAGCGCATCACCACGTTTGCCGGCAAGGCCGTTGCCGCTGACCTGTTGCACCTGAACGTCCGCGACGACAGCCAGGACACCTACACCCTGCGCGGCTTCGGCCTGTATCTGGAAGGTGGGGTGCTGTTCGCCGTCTACTCGCAGCCCACCCCAATCATGGAGAAGGCTGCAGCAGCCACCATGCTGCTGGCGACCGACATCCGCTTTGTGGATATCAAGGCCACGAGCATCACCGTGGACAAGATCGACTTTGTGAACCCGCCGGCGACCACCACGCAGGTCGGTGTGGCGCGCTTCTCGACCGATCCCGAAGCCGTCGCCGGTGCTGCAGCCGACCTCATGGTGTCGCCCCGTGGCTTGGCCGCCTACGTCAATGGCCGCTTCGGCGCCGGCGCGCCCAGCGAGTACGTCAAAACCCTGTTGACCAAGGCGACCGCCGCCATGATGCGCGTGTCGCTGGAAATCAAGTCGGCCGCGCTCAGGGACGAAGGGCACGGCAACAACCTGGACGCGGACCTGCTCGACGGCGCGCACGGTGCCCACTACCTCGACTACCGCAACCTCACCAACGTGCCCGGCTCATTCAGCCCGGCGTTCCATACCCATCCAATCGCCCAGGTGGACGGGCTGCAGGCCGCGCTGAGCACCAAGGCACCGCTGGCAGATCCCGTGTTTGAAGGCAACGTCACCGCCGGCGGCAGCGTGATCGCCAAGAGCGGCAACATGTACGCGGACGCACGTGGCAGCGCCAACCCTGGCTTCAGCATGCGCAGCGAAGATGCCAAGACGGGAGCCGGGCTGGTATGGGTGCGTGCGAGCGATACCGTGCGTCTCCGCACGTTCGCAGCCGATGGCAGCACCGTCTCCAGCGAGCTGGCCCTCGGCCCGAAGACGTTTACCTACGGCAACAACGATGTGTGGCATGCCGGCAACTTCAAGCCTGCCGACAAAGCCGACAAGGCCCATGTGCACGCCACGAGCGACGTTACCGGCCTGCAGGACGCCCTGAACAGCAAGGTGACATACCAACGCACCACCGCGGACGACACGTGGCAGGAGCAGCACAGCATCTTCTCGGTGAACCGCTCTGCGGTAGCCGGCGCAACCATGCCGTCGCCCTACACGCTCGCGATCAGTCTCCCTACCTACGACGGGTCGACCGGCCTTGCCTTGGCCACCTACTACGGCAACCAGCAGCGATTCTGGATGCGCTCCCGCAATGACACGCTCGCTACGACGCCGGGAGGGCGGTGGAAGGAATGGTGTGAACTCTGGCATTCGGCGAACTTCGACCCTGCCACAAAGGCGAACCTGGCCGGCGCAAACTTCACCGGTGCGGTTACCGCCACCACCGTGCGCTCGACGGCCAACATCTTCATCGGCGGCGCAGTCTATGCCGTGCTGGCTCCCAATGAGGCCGCCGGCGAGGTGCTGCTGCGCCCCAATGGTGGCGCATCGACCGTGGGGCAGTTGCGGGTGACACTGAACGGGGTTTCATGGAACGACAAGGGCCTCTGGCACGCTGGGAACTTCGATCCCGGCACCAAGGCGAACCTCGCAAGCGCGGCGTTCACCGGGAACGTTAGCGCCCCCCGCTTCTACGCCAACACCGGCTCACTGCTGGGCACTTCCACGCATGCCTTGCTGGCACCGACAGCGGCGAACGGAACTGTCTATCTCCGACCTGGCGGAGAACTCGCGCGCGCGGGCGAGCTGAAGCTTGAGGTCGGCGGCATGGTATGGAACAACGAGCACGTCGTGTGGCACGCCGGCAACTTCCAGCCGACCGGTAAAGCCGACAAGGTGCACACCCACGCAGCTGCAACGGAAATCGACTTTTCGGCATCGCTGGATTCGGTGAAGTCCACCGTCTACAGCCAAATCCCCAAGGGGGTGACCGTCGCCAATGGTCCCGGCGACAACTCCATGGCGACGCCGCAGGCAGTCATTCTGACCCTGAACCAAAGCAACTTCCGTGTGGCGCAGATGGCGCTGAACACCAATTCCAACGACTTCTACTGGCGCGGCTACCGGGAGGACACGACGCTGTGGAACCCATGGCGTCGCATATGGCATGACGGGAACTTCGATCCCGCGAGCAAGGCCAATGCTTCCCACCCCCATACCATTGCCCAGGTCACAGGCCTGCAGGAGGCGCTCACTGCCCGTGCCTTGCTGACTGGCGCGGCGTTCACGGGCAATGTCACCGCCCCCAACCTGATCGCAGGCGGCTCCGGCAACGGCGCTTTCGTGCAGATCGGCGATGACGCCCAGATCGTGGACATTGGCGTGAGCAACACCGTGGGGCTGTGCGGACTGCAGGACCGCAATGCGGGCGGGCTGAAGCTCGGCGCGACCGGGCCGACCCTGGCCAGCAACGGCAGCGCGCTGAAGGTTCAAGGCGCATTTGGCGCAACCGGCGGTTTCGACTTCGGCTCTTCGCGCAGGCTCAAAGACATCGACGGCCCCGTGCCTTACGGCCTCGCAGAGGTAGAGCGCATGGTCACCGCCATCGGGCGGTACAAGGCGGACTATCACGACGACGGCCGAGATCGGTTGTTCCTGATCGCCGAAGACCTGGCGGCACTCGTTCCGGAGTCGGTCAACCTGAAGGGCATGCCGTACAACGGCGAAATGGTCCCGTCCATCAAGATCGACCAGTTGCTGCCGGTGTTGGTGATCGCCATCCAGCAGCTGTCGGCGAAGGTGCGGGACCTGAGCGCTGCAGGCGGGAACCGCTGATGGCCAGCGGCTACCGACACGGCGGGGTCGACTTTGACGATCTGTTCGACCCCGATATTCTCGGCAACGGCCCATCCGCCGATGGGTACCGCGTCAACGGACAGCCCCTGCGCTATGCCCACGTGCAGTACGGCCAGCGCCGGGCAGACGTGGGTTACCGCGTTGGCGGCCAGGACGTGGCGGCGCTTTGGGCCGCCAAGGGCACCGCTACCTACACCATGCCCTTCCACGACAAAGCCTTCTCGGCATCCAATCAGGCCCGCACGAATTCCCACGATAGCTGCAGCGCGTCGATATCGCTGGCGTTCCAGCCAGACGGAACCTACACCGTCCACAGCAGTACCGCCGGCGGCGGCAACGGTGGCAGTTCCCTGGTCGACTCGGGGCGGTGGCTGACCGGGTCCACCAGCGCAGGCGAGTACGAGATCCAGATCCTGGCCGCTGACGTGGGCCAGGCTTCGTTCGGCACGACCGCCGCCGGCTTCGTTTCCATGACTGCCGCGCAGTCGGCCTCGGCCAGCATCACGGTCCCGTCAGCATCGGCGCAGTGGCTGTCTGAGGCGGTGCGCTTCCGATGCCTGGTCCGTAGGGGTGGGCTTGTTCAAGAGTCGGTGCTGACTGCTCGCGTCTCCGCCACGGGCTGGTACTGATCCCACGGCTGTAGCGGCGTCATCTACGTGGTCATGTTCGGGCGCGCGCGAGACGCGCGGTCGAACATGAGCACATGGACCGCGACAGCCACCACGCACAGCAGCTGAACAACCTGTTCCGCCTCGGCACCGTCACCGAGGTGGACCTGGCCGCAGCCCGATGCCGCGTGCAAGCCGGCGAGATGCACACCGATTTTCTACCCTGGGTGTCCGCCGCTGCCGGCAACGTCAGCATCTGGTGCCCGCCCTGCGCCGGCGAGCAGGTGGGCCTGCTGTGCGGTGATGGCGACCCCGGCAATGGCATCGTGCTGCGCGGCATCTACAGCGACACCTACCGCGCCCCGAGCGACAAAGCCGCCGTCACCCTGATGCAGTTTGCTGACGGCGCAGTCATCCACTACGACAGCGCGCAGCACCTGCTCTCGGCCCTACTGCCCAGCGGCGGCAAGGCCACGATCACCGCCGATGGCGGCCTGACGATCAACGGTCCGGTGACCATCAACGGTGCTACCACGATCAACGACGATCTGACCGTATCCGGCAAGGCGACCGCCTCGGCTGACGTGATTGGCGGCGGCATCTCGCTCAAGGGCCACAAGCACAGCGCCGTGCAGCCCGGCAGCGGCGCGTCGGGTCCGCCGGCATGAGGGGCATGAACGCGCGTACCGGTACCGCCGCCGACGACCTGGTCCACCTGGCCCAGTCGATCAGCGACGTGCTCACCACCCCTATCGGCACCCGCGTCGAGCGCCGTGACTACGGCTCGCTGTTGCCCTCCCTGATCGATCAGCCCTTCAACGACAAAACCCGGCTGCAGCTCTACGGGGCCACCGCTACCGCCCTGATGCGCTGGGAACCCCGAATCCGCGTGTCGCGGATCGCCATCAGCCGCGGAAGTGGCGACGGCGAATTCGTCCTTGACCTCACGTGCCAACTGGTCAGTGCCTTCGGCTCGGGTGAGTCCACCGGCCTGACCGTCCCCATCCGCTTCCGCAACCCCTAACCGCAGGAGTTTTCATGGACTACCATCATGGCGTCCGCGTCATCGAGATCAACGGCGGCTCCCGCCCGATCCGCACCGTTGCCACTGCCATCGTTGGCGTGGTCTGCACGGCCCCCGACGCCGACGCGACCCTCTTTCCGCTGGACCGCCCGGTCCTGATCACCGACGTGCTCGGGTCCATCCCGAAGGCTGGCAAGGCCGGCACCCTGCGCGCCACGCTGCAGGCCATTGCCGACCAAGCCAACCCGGTCACCGTGGTGGTTCGCGTCGCGCCCGGTGCGACCGACGTGGACACCACCGCTGCGGTCATCGGCAAGAAGGACGGCTCGGCCTACACCGGCATGCAGGCGCTGCTGGTGGCCGAGTCCCTGGTGGGCGTGCGCCCCCGCATCCTGGCGTGCCCCGGTCTGGACACCCAGCCGGTGTCGGTGGCGCTGGCGATCATCGCGCGCAAGCTGCGCGCCATGGCCTACGTCAGCTGCGCCGCCAGTGCATCGGTGATTGAGGCCATCGCCTACCGGGAGCAGTTCAGCGAGCGCGAGCTGATGCTGATCTATCCCGACTTCGTGGCCTTCGATGCCAACGCAACCCCGCCGGCCAGCGCAATGGCCTTCGCCACCGCCCGCGCCGTGGGCCTGCGCGCGCGCATCGATCAGGAACAGGGCTGGCACAAGTCGATTTCCAACGTGGGCGTTTCCGGTGTCACCGGCATCAGCCGCGACGTGCATTGGGACCTGCAGGACCCGGCCACCGACGCCGGCCAGCTCAATGCGGCCGATATCACCACGCTGATCAACTCCGGCGGCTACAAGTTCTGGGGGTCGCGCACCTGCAGCGAAGATCCGTTGTTCGCCTTCGAGACGGCCACGCGTACCGCGCAGATCCTGGCCGACACCATCGCCCAGGCCCAGCAGGTGTACGTCGACAAGCCGCTCCACCCGTCGCTGGTGCGCGACCTGGTGGAGGCCATCAATGCCAAGTTCCGCGAGCTGAAGAACGCCGGCTATGTGATCGACGCCAGCGCCTGGTACGACGAAGCGGCCAATTCCAATGCCTCGCTCGCCTCGGGATTGCTGGCAATCGACTACGACTACACGCCGGTCCCGCCGCTGGAGAACCTGCTGCTGAACCAGCGCATCACCGACCGCTACTTCGCCGACTTCGCGCGCCGCATCGGCGTCTAACCGGCCGACCCAAGGAACCCTCCCTATGTCCCTTCCCAGCAAGCTCAAGAACCTCAACCTGTTCAACGACGGCATGAGCTATCTCGGTGAAATCACCGAGTTCAAGCTGCCGACCCTCACCCGCAAGATGGAGGAATACCGCGCCGGCGGCATGGCCGGGCCGGTCGATATCGACCTGGGCCAGGAGAAGATCGAGGCCGAGTGGAAGTGCGGCGGCCTGATGAAACAGGTGCTGCGACAGTACGGCGCGGTGACCCACAACGGCGTGCAGCTGCGTATGGCGGCGGCCTACCAGCGCGAAGACACCGGCGAAACGGATGCGGTGGAGATCGTCCTGCGCGGCCGCCACAGCGAGATCGATTCCGGTACTGGTAAGCCGGGTGAAGACACCGAGTTCAGCGTGAAAACCAGCGTCAGCTACTACAAGCTGACCATCAACGGCCGCGTGGAAATCGAGATCGACCTGGTCGGCATGGTTTTCATCGTGGACGGCAAGGACCTGCTCGCCGAGCAGCGCCGCGCCATCGGCTACTGAGCCACCCGCCCGGCCGCAATCGCCGCCGGGCCATTCCCCTTTTCCTGAGAGAAACCCATGAGCAAGAACGCACAGCCCATTCCCGACACCGCCCCCGTGCCCGCGCAGTCGCCGCGCATCGAGCTGGACGTGCCGATCCAGCGCGGCGAGCAGCTGATCGAGTCCCTGCAGCTGCGTAAGCCCGACGCTGGCTCCCTGCGCGGCATCAAGCTGGTGGACCTGCTGCAGATGGACGTGGGCGCGATCAGCACCCTGTTGCCGCGCATCACCACCCCGATCCTGACCGCCGCCGACGTTGCCAAGCTCGACCCGGCCGACCTGGTGGCCGTCGGCCAGGAAGTGGTCACTTTTTTCATGAGCAAAGCGACACGGGAATCCCTGCCTGCGTAGAGGACGCCATGGCCGACGTGGGGGTGATCTTCGGATTCACCCTCACCGAGCTGTCAGCACTTTCCCTTACTGAACTACTGCAATGGCGCGAGCGCGCCGTTCTTCGAAGCGGAGCCAACCAGTGATACAGTCCGCCCATGGCAACTCTTCTCGCCCTGTTGTTCGCCCTGATTCTGCTGGCTGCGGTCTGCGCCGGGCTGGTGTGGGCGGTGAGCGCGGTCTGTACGTTCCTGGCCGCATTCCTGCCGGCCGAGCCGGAGCAACCCCAGCCGTAACCGGCTGCATGGCTGTCGCCGCATGAGCGGCGGCAACCTTCGCCTGCAGGTGATCCTGCAGGCCATCGATCACGCCACAGCGCCCTTCCGCAAGATCATGGCAGGCAGCAAGGGCCTGGCCGCAACCCTGCAGCAGCAGCAAGGCACCCTGCGCCGCCTCAACGCCGCCCACCGAGATATCGGCGCGTTCCGGCAGCAGATGGACGCCACACGCGGCGTGTCCCAGGCCCACAAGGACGCCGAACAGCGCGTGCGCCAGCTGGCCGCCCAAATCGCGGCCACTGCCAACCCGTCGCGCAAGCTCAACAACGAATTCAAACAGGCCAAGCACGCCGCCGGTCAACTCAAGACCCAGCACCAGCAGCAGACCGCAGAGCTGCAGCGGTTGCGCGGCGGGTTGGAGCGCGCGGGCATCAGCACGCGCCAGCTGGGTACCCACGAGCGCCGCCTGCGCGCCGATATCGCCGCCACAACCCAGCAGATGGCAACCCAGCGGCAGCGCCTGGCCGCGCTGGATGCTGCGATGGCGCGCAGCAAGAAAATCCACAGCGCCGGCATGAATGCCGCCGGCCACGGTGCGGGCATGGCGTTTGCCGGGGTAGGCGCGCTGCGGGCCGAGATGCTGCCGCTGGCGCACGCGATGGCCTTTGAGTCGGCCATGGCCGACGTGAAGAAGGTGGTGGATTTCGACACCCCCGAGCAGTTCCTGCAGATGAGCCGCGACGTGGAAGACCTGTCGCGCCGCCTGCCCATGATCCCGGCCGACATTGCCAAGATCGTGGCGGCAGCAGGCCAAGCCGCGATTCCGCGCAAAGAACTGCTGCAGTTCGCCAAGGACGCGGCAGAGATGGGTGTCGCCTTCGACACCACCGCCGAAGACGCCGGCAAGACCATGGCGACCTGGCGCACCGCGTTCCGCATGAGCCAGAGCGACGTTGTCGTGCTGGCCGACAAGATCAACTACCTGGGCAACACCGGCCCGGCCAGCGTCCAGAAGATCAGCGAGGTGGTCAACCGGATCGGGGCACTGGGCGAGGTCGCCGGCCTCGGCAGCGGCCCCATTGCCGCCCTGGGCGCGACGGTCGCCGGCATGGGTATCGAGTCGGAGGTGTCGGCCACCGGCATCAAGAACATGCTGCTCACGCTGTCCTCGGGCGCTGCGGCCACCAAGAGCCAGATCCTGGCCTTCGACAAGCTCGGCCTGAAGGCCGGCGAGATGGCCCAGGCAATGCAGCGCGACGCCGGCGGTGCCATTGTTGAGGTGCTGGAGAAGCTCAAGCAGCTGCCCAAGGCCGAGCAGGCGGCCACCATGACACAGCTGTTCGGGCGCGAATCCATCGGCGCAATCGCGCCGCTGCTGACCAACCTTGAGCTGCTGCAGGGCAACTTCAAGAAGGTCTCCGACGCCCAGCTGTACGGCGGCTCGATGAGCGCGGAGTACGCTGCCCGCGTGGCGACTTCGGCCAACGCATTGCAGTTGCTCAAGAACACCGCCCTGGTGGTGTCTCAATCGGTCGGCCAGGCCCTGCTGCCGGAGTTCAAGAGGCTGGCCGAGCGCACCGCCGTAGTGGTGGGTAGGGTGGTCGACCTGATCCGGGCCAACCCCCAGTTGGTGGCCACCATTGCCAAACTCGCCATTGCCGGTACTGCCTTGGTCACCGTCCTGGGCGGGCTGCTGGTGGCCGGCGGCGTGAGCGCGATGGCGCTGACGCAGATCCACAAGGCCGTGCTGCTGCTCAGCGGCGGCGGTGGCATCAGCACGCTGGTTCGCAACGTCCTCTCGCTGGGCGGCCGGGCCTTCCCCATGCTGCTCAACGCCGGCCGCATGCTGCTGCCGCTGCTGGGCGGCATCAGCGCGCCGGTCCTGGCCATCGGCGCGGCCGTCGCCGTGGTGGCGCTGCTGGTGTGGAAATACTGGGGTCCGATCAAGGCCTTCATGATCGGCGTGTGGCGCGGCATCGCCGACGTGGTGGAGCCGCTGATGACCGAGCTGCGCACCGCGCTGGAACCACTCGCGCCGGTGTGGGACATGATCAGCGACGCCATGGGCAAAGCCTGGGCGTGGGTGAAGGAACTGCTGGTTCCGTTCGAGGCCACCAGCGAGCAGCTGGAAGGCGCGACCGACGCCGGACGCGGATTCGGGCGTGTGCTGGGCACGGTGCTTACCGTCAACCTGCGCGCCGTGATTGCCGCCCTCAAGGTGCTGGTGTCCGCGTTCATGGTGCTGCTGCCGATCATCCAGAATGTCATGGGCGGCGCATGGTCCTACCTGCAGGGCATCTGGTCGCTGATCGTCGGCCTGTTCACGCTCAACGGCGACAAGCTGCGCGGCGGGATGCAGATGATGTGGGACGGCGTGAACAGCGTCCTGATGGGCTGGCCGCAGCGCATGCATCAGGCGGGCATGGATATGGTCATGGGGTTGGTCAACGGGATCACGTCGATGGGCGGGGCCGCTGTGGACGCCGTCGCCGGTGTCGCTACGGGGGTGATGGACCGGTTCAAGGGCATGCTGGGGATCCATAGCCCCTCGCGTGTATTCGCCCAGTTCGGCGACTTCACCATGCAGGGGCTTGCCGGCGGCTTGGGCCGCAGCCAGGCGCAGCCGCTCCAGCAGTTGATGGGCTTGGGCGAGCGCATGAGGAAGATCGGCGCGGGCCTCACCTTGGGCGCTGCCGCGCTGCCGGCGATGGCAGCACCGAACCCCGTCGCCGCACCCGCTGCCTCAGCGGCGCTGCCCGTGTCGATCACCGCGCTGGTAGACGCGGTCATGCCGGCGATGGCTGCCATGCGTATGCCCGTGGCGGTATCCCCGGTGATGGCGGCCCTGCCGCAACTGATGGGGTCGCTGGCCGCGCCCCTGAGCGTCGCTGAGCGGCCCGCCGTGACGCAGTCGCGTCCGGTGGTAGCGCAGAAGCCTTCGCAGGCCCCTGTGGCCCAGCCAGCGCCTGCCAGCTACATCTTCCACATCCACGCCGCCCCCGGCATGGACGCTCAGGCCATCGCATTGGAGGTTCGGCGCCAGCTCGATGACCACGAGCGCACAAAAACCGCCCGCCGTGGTTCACGGCTGACCGACTGAGATCCAGCACCATGATGATGAGTTACGGCACCTTCGTGTTCTCCCTGTCCACCGTCGCCTACGACCAGCTGCAACGGCAGATGACCTGGCGTCACGCGCGCACCGCGCGGGTGGGCGCGCGGCCGGCCACGCAGTTTCTCGGTGTGGATGAGGACACCATCACCATGCAGGGATCGATCAGCGCGGAGTTTGCCGACGACCTGCACGGGCTGGACGACCTGCGCGACCTGGCATCGGAAGGCATGCCCCAGGCACTTGTGGAGGGCACCGGCCGGGTCTACGGCAGCTACGTTATCGAGGGCATCAAGGAGACCCGCAAAGAGCTGTTCGCTGACGGCACGCCACGGCTGATCGACTTCCAGCTGGATCTGCTCTGCGTTGACGACGCCACCGCCGAGGTGCCCGCCTAATGGCTGTCTCCTATCCGGTCCCGGCATGGCGCGTGGTGCTCGATGGGCGCGATCTGACCGACCGCATCGCCCCGCGACTGCTGGATCTGACCCTGACCGAAAGCAGGGGCGAAGAGGCGGACCAGCTCGACCTGCGCATCCACGACCACGACGGCCGCATGGCACTGCCGCGTCGCGGGGTCACCCTGCAGGTGGCGCTGGGATGGCGTGGCAGCGGCCTGGTCAACAAGGGCTCCTTCATCGTGGACGATGTGGAGCACAGTGGCTCGCCCGATATCATCAGCATCCGGGCGCGCAGTGCAGACCTGACCGGCGAGATGCGAAACCGCCGCGAGCGCAGCTGGCATGCCACCACGCTGGGCGAGATCCTGGGCGCTATCGCCGGGGACCACTCGCTCAAGACCGCCATTGCTCCTGCCCTGTCAGCTATCCAGGTGACGCACCTGGATCAGGCCAACGAGAGCGACGTGAACCTGCTCACGAGGCTTGGCAAGCGCTTCGACGCCGTGGCGACCGTCAAGGCCGGCACCCTGGTGTTCTCTCCCATCGGCAGCGGCACTACACCCAGCGGCATCACGTTGCCAGCGGCAACCATCACCCGTGCGTCGGGTGACCAGCACCGCTATAGCGTTGGCGACCGAGAGAGGTGCACCGGTGTGCGTGCCTACTGGAACGATCACAAGGCAGCGCGGCGCAAATCGTTGCTGGTGGGCCAGAGCACAAATGAAAAACGGTTGCAGGCTACCTACGCCAGCGAAGCCGAGGCCAAGCAGCGCGCTACGGCCGAGCTGCAACGGTCGGATCGTGGCACTGAGACGCTCAGCATCACGCTAGCCCTCGGCCGTGCCGACGTGTACCCGGAACAATCCATCACTGTGGAGGGCTTCAAAGCTGAAATCGACGGCGCGAGCTGGCTAGTATCCAAGGCGACGCACCGCATTGATGGCAGCGCAGGATTCGCTACAACTATTGAGATGGAGAGGGGCGGGTAGAACAGCGGGGCATCTATTCCAAGGCCTTCACCGCAACCCCCTTACCGGCGGTTCTATCAGACAGCGTCTTACCGACAAGTCGGTGATTGGAACGGTGTTCAACGTATCGACGTGCCCCCTGACTTACACCCACCACATCTGACCAACTGCTCCAGGCTTCCCCATCGATTCCATCAAAGGGATCGATGTAATTCGCAGGAAACCGCAGAAACTCAAAGACAGCAATGACGGAATTCGGGGAAAGGCTCTTGTCATTTGACTCTGGAATTGGTCGCTCCGGCGTCGAGGTGATCACCTCAGTATCGGGCGAAGCTTCAACGGCCATCTGATCAAGACCTAACTCAGTCGTCTTCCAGTCTGGACGCCCGAAGAAGAAAGCCGCCGGTAGCGCTGTCCTCTTTCCGGCCTGGCCATCCGTGAGCATGAACACACCGTGGAACTGATGCCGAACTTGATCAGCAGCGAGTTCATATACGCGTCTGTACTCAGCCGAGGGAATTTCCTCACCAAGCTTCTTTGCCGCAAGAATCAATCGTGCCGCGTGGACCCAAGTACCTCGATCCTGATTGAGATCCTTCAGTAGCTCAAAAGCGTCTTGCAAGCTCTGCTTCGCTTGTTCTAAGAATATCTTTGACCTCGCTTCCGCTCTGTCTCGCTCAATCTTCCCGCGATCACGCGAGTACGCTAGAACTGCGATCAGCACGCCCGTTGAAGCCACAAGCGGGGCAATCAGGTCCTTGGACGACGCTAAGGTTGCACCCGCAGAAGCATCAAGGATGATCGCGACAACCATTGAAGCAGCGGTTACGACCCAGAGTGCAACTGCCACCCAGAGACCTGCCCGCACCCAGAAAGAGTGCCTACCAGTGTCCGTTGTCATGCTTGGAAGTTCCTTCTTTTGAAGTTTGACTCGACGCGATGCAGCGCAGTGATCGCAGCGCGGGCTTTTCCACCGCGCTTGAACTTGAACGCGGGACAACGGCGCAGGCGTCTGTCGGATTTGCCTCTACAGACGCCCTTGGCGTGGTCGATACGATGACCGATAGCGAGCACCAGCTGACCGATATTCAGCTCGACTGTTTACGGCCCCGGCTGTTCTTTGATCCGACCTGGAACGAAACGTCGCCCTGCGTCACGGGGCCGGCATTGACCTGCCCCGAATTGTTCCCGCCCACGATGGGCGCGCTGGTCGCTATCGCGGCCGGTGGCGTTGCGGACGCCAGCACAGATAGAGCGGCACGTCGAAGTTCGGGCGAGGCCGCGCGGAAGTGCGCCAGGACCTGCGCCTCTTCGTCGTGCAGTTCAGAAGGGAACCCGGTGAGGACGTACCCGATGTCTACACCCATCGGCTCCAACAGATGAAGGTACGCCGCCGTTGGGGAGTTCATCCCGTTCTCGTAGCGCATCTGGGTCTGCCGATTCTTGCCGGCGCGGGTGCCCATCTCGGTCACGCTCATCTCAAGGCGCTCCCGTTCCAACCGCAGCCGCATGCCTACACCGGTCTGAGGATCGTCAAGCATCATCATTTTTCGAACACTCCTTGTTGACCTGTTCGTTTTTTCGAACTATCGTGGCGGCCGTACACAATATTCACACTTTGGTGCCCGTTATGTCCAAACCTGTCCTGAAAACCGTTCAGCAAGTCCGCGAGGATCTCGACAAGCAGGGCATCTCTATCGCCGAGTTCGCGCGCACCCACGATCTGGATCTGCGCGCCGTGTACTTGGTACTGGGTGGTCGGAACAAGGGCCGTAGAGGGGACGCCCACAAGGCAGCCGTTGCGCTTGGCCTCAAGGCCGGCACCGTCGACACCGCTTTGAACTGAGGGCGCGGAATGTCTGCACACGGCACCCGGCGAAAAGTGGTTTTCAGGTGTGACTTCTGCAAGTCGCCCCTGGTGAAGCGCACCAGCCACCTGAGCCACGACCATCTACGTCATGACTCATTTGTGTGTTCCAACCCTGTCTGCTCGGCCGCATACACCGGCCATACCGAGTTGACGGGCATTGCCAGCCCCAGCGGCCTGCCCCACGCCCCCGTATCCGATCTTCCTCCCAGCCCTTCATACGCACGTGAGATTGCGCAGCGCGCCCATCGCATGCAGCACAGCGGCAACCAGCCCGATTTGCTGGACTCCCTGCCGCTTACCACCGACCACTGAGGTAACAACCCATGCCAGTTCTTGAAATGGCGGCACTGCCGCCAGCGGCGAAGCTTTGCCTGAAATCCACCATTCGCTGCGCTGGCCTGACCGCCGGCGTAGGTGGCTACACGGGCTGCGATAACGCGCACCCCGACGAACATGGCCAAACCTACGCCACGAGCACCGTTTGGCAGCTGATGGCCCTGGGCCTGGTCCGCTGCAGCCCGGCCGATGACTGTCTGGTGATTGCCACCGATCCCGGTATTGAACTCAACGACTGCGGCGTCGTGGTTACAGGGGAGCAGCCATGAGCCAGCGCGACGCCTGGGCGACCGCGCAGGTGCCCTTCTTCGTATCCGGGCCTTCGGGCCACGTTCCCGTTGATCCCAGCGTCAAGGCGCGCGAGTCGGCTGCGCTCGCAGCCAAACTCGCCGCCTTCCGCGACGCCGGCGGCAAGGTCGAAGTTCTCACCGACAGAACCGCCCGCACGCGCCGCACCGCCAAGGCCTGAACCCATCATGCAAGAAGACATTCGCCAGCAGGTGCTGCAGCGCATTGAGCGGGATTACGGCCTGAAACACCGTTCCGGCACCGACTTCATGCGGGGCGGGAAATGCCCCACCTGCGGCAAAAAGGAGTTGTACACCAACTACCTCAAGCCGTGGATGCTGCGCTGTGGGCGGGAAGCCAAGTGCGGGCGCGAAGTGGCCGTAAAGGACGTGTACGAGGACCTGTTCGACGACTGGTCAAAGCGCTATGAACGCACCGACGCGGCACCCAACGCGGCCGCTGACGCCTACCTGCAGTACTCGCGTGGCTTCGACCTTGCCCCGCTACGCGGCCTGTATACCCAGGAGAGCTACCACGACCGCAAGATCAACCAAGGAACCGCGACCGTACGTTTCCCGCTGACCAAGGGCGGCTATTGGGAGCGCCTGATCGACCGCGCTCACCGTTTCGGTAAGCAGAAGGCTCGATTCATGCCGGGCCAAAGCTATGCAGGGGCGTGGTGGATAGCGCCGGCTGCTGCGGCGCAACTGGCGACAGCCAAAGAGGTCTGGATTACCGAGGGCATCTTCGACGCCATCGCGCTGATGATGCACGGAAACGCTGCCGCCTCCGGCATGTCCAGCAACGCCTTTCCGGAGCAGTCCCTGCGGGCGCTGCTCGATCAGCGCCGCAACGATCTGCCTACGCTTGTGTGGGCCTACGACAACGAGCCGCGAGCCTGCGAGTACGTGCTCAAGCACGTTCGTCGCGCCGAGGCCATGGGCTTCAAGTGCCGAGCTGCGCTGATCGCCCAGCAGGCTGGTAGAAAGACCGACTGGAACGACCTGCATCTGCGCGCCTTGGCCGTGGCCGGGAGCGGTAAGCAACTGGCCCAGTGGGATGCGGATATCACCGAGGCCAGGTACCACGGGGATGTGCTTCTGGCGCGCACCGCCATCGAGAAGGGTCTGCTGATGTACGGGCGAAGCCATCGCCGTGAGTTCCATCTGGAACACCGGTCGCGGCTGTATTGGTTCCACTTCGACAGCACCAAGTTCGACAAACTCTGCGCCGAGCGGTCGAAGACCAAGGAAGACCCGGACGAAGCGCTGGACGAGGGCGAGGCCGAGAAGATTCGCCGGGCGTGCTGCGGCGTGGAGGAAATCGCCAACTGCTACCCGGAGGCCCTGTACTTCCAGAGCCACGAGAAGACCGACGAGAGCTGGTACTTCTTCCGGGTCAGCTTTCCCCACGATGCCCCGCCGGTAAAGGGCACTTTTACCGGCGCCCAGGTAGCCAGCGCCAGCGAGTTCAAGAAACGCCTGATCAGCATGGCCCAGGGGGCTGTATTCACCGGTAGCGGCCACCAGCTCGATTGCATCATCCGCGACGTTCTCTACAACATCACCAAGGTGCAGACCATCGACTTTGTTGGATACAGCGCCGAGCATTCCTCCTACATCCTGGGCGACGTGGCCGTGCGCGATGGCGAGCTGAGCACTGCTAACGCGGAGGACTACTTCGAGTTCAAGAATCTGCGGGTGAAATCCACGCAGAAGTCCATTCGATTGGATATTCAGCGCGACCCCGAACAGTTCCGTATCGACTGGCTTCCGTGGCTGTGGACGTGCTTTGGCACCCACGGCATGGTTGCGCTCACGTTCTGGTTCGGATCGCTATTTGCCAACCAGATCCGCAGCAGCACGAAGTCATTCCCGTTCTTGGAGGCGACAGGCGAAGCCGGCGCGGGCAAGACCACACTGCTGACGTTCCTGTGGAAGCTGCTGGGCCGCAGCGATTACGAGGGCTTCGACCCGGCCAAGTCATCAAAGGCAGGCCGTGCCCGCGCGATGGGGCAGATTTCCGGCATGCCTGTAGTGTTGCTGGAGGCCGACCGCAGCGACGCCGACCGTGCGCATGCAAAGTCCTTTGAGTGGGACGAACTGAAGGACTACTACGGTGGCGGCACATTGGCTACGCGAGGCGTGCGAAATGGGGGCAATGACACTTACGAACCGCCGTTCCTAGGGACCATCTGTATCAGCCAGAATGCGGCCGTGGATGCCAGCGAGGCCATCCTCACCCGAATCGTCAAGCTGCACTTCCGCAAGCCCCACGTAACCACCGAGAGCCGAATCGCGGCGGACAACCTCAATGCGCTGCAGGTCGAGGAGCTGAGCCATTTCATGATCAAGGCCGTGCGTGCCGAGGGCCAGATACTTGAGCGATTCAAGGAGCGCGCACGATTCTACGAGGCAAATCTGCGCGAGCGCGGCGAACTGCGCATGGAGCGGGTCATTAAGAACCATTCGCAGATGCTGGCGCTGTTGGACGGCCTGCGGCTGGTGATCGATATTCCGGAAGAAATCGTGATCGAAACCCGCAACGCGCTGGTAGCGGCGGCAATGGAACGTCAGAGCGCGGTGAGCGCTGACAACGCCCTGGTCAACGAGTTCTGGGAGGTCTACGAGTATCTGGAAACCACCAACGCCGGCATGCCTGTTGTTAACCACTCGCGTGATCCCGCGCGGATTGCCATCAACCTCAACGAGTTTGCCGCAAAGGCGGCATTCCATTCGCAGCAGCTGAGCGACCTCAAGGTGCTGCGCTCACTGCTGCGCGATTCTCGGCGTCACAAATGTCTGGAGACGAACGTCGCGGTGAACAGCGCCATCCGTCAGGGCACCATGGGCGCTGCTGCCACGGTCAAGTGCTGGGTGTTCAAGGCATGAGCACCGTCACGTCACGCTACTTTCTTAGCGGCCGCCTTTCTAGCCTTGGGCTTGCGCTTGACGGGCTTACCCTTGTCATCAATCGGCACCAGGCTCAGTCGGAACCCCAACGAGTTGGCCAGTTTGCTCAAGTTGCCCATGGTCGGGTTGCCTTCGCCGCGCAGCATTTTGTAGAGCGTTTCACGAGCGATGCCTGTAGTACGCGCCAGGTCCGTGATGCTGCGAGCACGGGCAACCGTGCCCAGCACGGAGGCAATGAAAGCGGCATCGTCGGGGGCCTCTTCCAGGGCCGCTTCGATGAAGTACGCAATGTCCTGATCATCGCCCAGGTGTTCGGCGGCGTCCCAGTCGTGCAGTTGCACTTTGTCGTTCATGGTGTCCTGCCTTGTGTGTGGTGTGTTGTGTGGGTCTTCTGTGGGGCCGACCGGTCAGAGGTGACCGGCCAGCTTGCGTGCCTGCTCAATGTCGCGGGGCTGAGTGTCTTTGTCGCCTCCGCACAGCAGGATGTAGGTGATGCCCGCGCGCTCCGTGTAGTAAACGCGGTAGCCGGGGCCGAAGTCGATCTTGAGCTCGGCCACTCCGCCGGTCAGGACGCGGTGCTTGCCGGGATTGCCCTGCGCCAGCCGTTCAATCCGGACGGCGATGCGCTGCCGGCCCTGCCGATCGCGCAGTCCTTTGAACCATTCGTTGAATTCGGTGGTGGTCTTGATCGTCGCCATGTGCCCATTATATTGGACACTTTCCGGGATAGCAAGGTCCGCTACCAGCCCGGCCCGGAGTCCGGTGACCTGCCGCGCGTGCGTCCCACAAATGCCTTGACACCTGCGAAAAACGAGGGCAAAGTCCGCCGCAAGGAGCTTAGAAACTCCGAGAACGTAGCGGAAACCGCGCCCGTCAGCATTGCGGTTTTTTTGCGCCTGAAATTTAAGCGCACCGACGTCTTCTTGCGTCGGGAGGCGACAGCGATACAACACCCGCGAGGGGAAAGCTGTCGGCCGGTCTACGTTCCGGTTTCTAACCTCCCGACACCCTCGGTGCGACGCGTAGAAACGTCTCCCCGAGGTCCAATCTCGAACGTAGGAGACGTCTTCGATGACACACGACACTCAAGTTGCGCCTGCCCAAGCCGCGCGCCAGCTCGCACTGCATTTCGGCCAGATCGCCGACACCACCGAATGGAACCACGCCTGCTGGCAGGCCCTCTTCTCGCGCCTGATCGGCACGGGAAAGCCGCCGGCGGAACTGACACTGGGCGACGTGCAGACCGCGATAGATCAGGTACACGTAGCCTGGGGCGACGCCTGCGCGCCGCACCCTCTGACCAGCCCGAGGGCGCGGTCATGAGCGCGTTTATCCGCGACGCCAAGCGCACGCCGGCCGACGTCATCAATAGCATTCATTACCGTCTGCACGAGCTGGACCACGACCGACTCTGGCAAGCCCAGCAAGCGGCCGACCTGCTCTCGCTGCTGGACACCGCCCAGCCCTCGCCGTTCACCCTGGACCACGTTGCAGCCGTCGCCGCCTATATCGCTGCTGACCTGCGCGGTGTGCTGGGCAACGCGCACCGCGCCGACGAAACGCAAGACGAAGACTTGGCCGAGTCCCTTTAAAAGCGGGTCCGGCCGGTGGCGCGCCAACGCCACCGCTGGGCCTTCCCACCACGAAGCTCGGAGAAGAGCCATGAATCAGCAGACTGAGTTGCACCCAGCTACCGCTACACGTTCGCAGGGGGCCGACACCGGACCCGCCGCGCAGGCTACCACGCACCTGGGTTTCGACCCGACACAGCACCCTGACAGCACCGCAGTGCTGCTGCTGACCATCAGCCACAGCGAAATCGTCATCACTGCGATGCTGAACATGGGAAGCGCCCGCAAGGTTGAGCAGCGCTGGCAACGCCGCACGCGCAATACCTGGGTGCTCGCCGGTGGGCCACCAGTGTTCGACTACGAAAAGGATGCCATCAGCCCTGACCTGGCCGACTTCCTCGACCGCGCCGGCGTACCTATGGCTGTCGCCAACATGCTGCCCCGGAGGCCCAGCGCCGCCGCAGCCGCGGCTATCGCCGACGCTGCGCAGGAGGTACAGCAAGTGCCGTCTGCAAAGGGGGATGCATGAAGCACCGTACGACGCAGCGCCAGGTCTCATCGCCTTGGCCGCTGCCAGCGTGCAAGGCCGGTCATCCGGCTCGGCTGATGGAGGATGGACGCTGTGCCCAAGCCGGGGGCGGCATCTTCATCGAATGCCGTTGTTGCCATACGCAAAAGCACCCCAGCGCCCACGTCGCCCTGCAGGAATGGGTGCGGCTGTACGGCCGGCCGTCGCACCAGCCGGCCGTCGCGGGCAGCAACGTCATCCAGCTTGGCCTTCTCCTGGGCGATAGAAGCACCGGGTAATGGATGACGCCACAGAGGCACACCGGCGGGCCTGCGAGGCCCGCCATTGGATTCGGCAGGGTTACAAGAACAGCAGGTGGGTGGACGACCTGATCACCCGAATTGCGCAGCGCCGAGGCGCTGCTGCTGCCGAAGAACTGCGTGAGGAGATGCGCCGGCAGTGGAAGTGCCGGCGGCAGTGGATGGAGGCACCAGAGCTTTGACAGACCGAATCGTTCAGTTCACCGCCCTACAGCGGATCTGCTCACCGGGCGGGCCACCGCCACGCGCGGCCACGGTACGCCGGTGGGCAGACGGCCAGGGTATCCGGTACAAGTACGACCGCCACGGCGGGATCTGGACCACCCTCGACGCGGTGAACGCCGCGCTGGGGCTCGGTCCAGCGCCACCACAGCCTGAGCAAGAAGAGGAACTGATCTGATGACACGCGGCCGAAAAAGGAAGTTCAACCCGGATATTCCGGGGCACATCGAGCAGGACGCGTTGCCGAAGGGGATCTACTGGCACGACAACCGCTGGTACACGCACGTTGCAGACCCGGAGGGCGGCAATCCGATCAAGAGGACGGTCGCCCACGCCAGCGCCCGGCTTTCGGATCTGCACGCGATCATGGAAGAGAGCCGCAGCGGGACCGCACGCGGAACGCTGCGGTTCCTGTTCGAACGCTTCCACGAATCCACCGAGTTCAAGGGCCTTGGGCTGGGATCGCAGAAGAACTATCGCGCCGCCGCTGCCGTGCTTGCCGACTACGTGCGGAAGGATGGCACCCTGCTGGGGTCGGTGCAGGTCGACCGGATCACCACGCCGGTGGTGCAGCGCTTGGTCGAAACCTTTGCCGGCGGACGCAAGGCCAGCGGGCGGCAAGCGGCGCTCCCGGCCACGCCGAGCAAGGCCAACCACCTGCACAGGTATCTGCGGCGGACGATGGCCTGGGGCGTGCGCATGGGCTACTGCAAAACCAACCCCGCTCAGGGGGTTCGCCAAGCTAAAGAGCGAAAGGAATTCCGCATGCCCACGCCGGAGGCGTTCCAGGCCGTGCTGCAGTTCGCGCGAGAGCGTGGTGCTTACCCGACCAACAAGGCCGGGGCATTCCCGTCCTACCTGGCCCCGGTGATGATCCTCGCCTATAGCGTGCGCCTGCGCGGGATCGAGGTATGCACGCTGACGGACGCGCATCGCCAGGTCGACGGAATCCACAGCAACCGCCGCAAGGGGTCACGCGACAACGTAACCGAATGGGATGCAGCGATGATCGATGCATGGGAGGAGCTGATCGAACGACGCAATCGGATCTGGAACCGGAAGGGCCGCGAGCGGCCGATTCCCCTGCGCGCGCAGGACCGTCATCTTCTTGTGGAGCGATCGGGCAATCCCATCAGCAAGTCGGCGCTCGACAGCGCGTGGCAACGTTTCATCACCGAGGCAATGCGCGTTGGTGTCATCGGTGAAGAGGACCGTTTCGCACTACACGGGCTGAAACATCGGGGCATCACCGACAGCGACAACAAGGCGTCGGGCGGCCACAAGTCGGAAGCGATGAGGCAGCTGTACGACCACGAAGTACCGCTCGTGAAACCACCGCGCAAGCGTTGAATTTTCCCGGCAATTTTCCCGGCGGCACAAAAAAGGCGCCCAGTGGGCGCCTAAGTCGTTGATGCAATTGGTGGGCCGTGATGGATTCGAACCATCGACCAAAAGATTAAAAGTCTTCTGCTCTACCAACTGAGCTAACGGCCCATTGCATGCCCCGGCATCGCTGCCGGGGGTGCGCATTCTAACCCACAAGCCGCTCGGGCGAAACCACTTAGCGCTCAGGCGTAACGGGTCGGGTCGGCCACGCCGGCATCGGTGAAGCCCTGCGCGCGCAGGCGGCAGGCATCGCAGTGGCCGCAGGCCGCGCCGGTGTCGTCGGCGTTGTAGCAGGACACGGTCAGGCCGAAGTCCACGCCCAGGCGCACGCCTTCACGCACGATGTCGGCCTTGCTCAGGAACTGCAGCGGCGCATGCACTTGGATGCCCGCGCCTTCGACGCCGGCCTTGGTGGCCAGGTTGGCCAGGGCCTGGAAGGCGGCTATGAACTCGGGGCGGCAATCGGGGTAGCCGGAGTAGTCCACGGCGTTGACGCCGCAGAAGATGTCGCTGGCGCCCAGCACTTCGGCCCAGCCCAGTGCGACCGACAACATGATGGTGTTGCGCGCCGGGACGTAGGTGACCGGAATGCCCTCCCCGCCCGCCTCGGGTACGTCGATGTCATCGGTCAGGGCCGAGCCGCCGATGCTGCGCAGGTCCACGTTGACGGTCTTGTGCGCCACCACGCCCAGCGCCTGGGCGACCGCGGCGGCCGCCTCCAGTTCGGAGGTGTGGCGCTGGCCATAGCGCACGCTGAGCGCGTGCACGGCGAAGCCCTGCTCCTGGGCGATGGCGATGACGGCGGCGGAGTCCATGCCGCCGGACAGGAGGACGACTGCTTTTTTCATGAGGGGGTGTTTCCGGTGGGTTGCGGGAGCCAGCACGCTGTCCCGCGCCGGGATGAAAACTGGAAATTGAGGCGTGGCGAGCGGTCGTTGCGCACTCGACAACCGACCTCAGCGGCCGGGTTCGTCGTTCCACAGCAGCTTGTGCAGCTGCATCTGGAAGCGCACCGGCAGGCGATCTTCGACGATCCAGTCGGCCAGCTGGCGCGGGCTCACCTGGTCCTTGCTGGGCGAAAACAGCACCATGCTGCGCTGGTTGAGGCGGTGCTCGGCGACCATGCCACGCGCCCACTCGTAGTCCTCGCGGCTGCACAGCACGAACTTGATCTGGTCGCGGCGGGTCAGCAACGGCAGGTTCTCCAGCCGGTTGCGGGCCAGTTCGCCGGAGCCGGGGGTCTTCAGGTCCACCACGCGCGATACGCGCGGGTCGACTGCGCTGACGTCCAGCGCACCGGAGGTTTCCAGCGACACGTCCAGGCCTGCGTCGCACAGCTTTTCCAGCAGCACCAGGCAGCGCTTCTGCGCCAGCGGCTCGCCGCCGGTCACGCAGACGTGGTGCACGCCCTGGGCCAGCACCTCGGCCACGATCGCATCAATGTCCCACCAGGTGCCGCCATGGAAGGCGTAGGCGGTGTCGCAGTAGGTGCAGCGCAGCGGGCAGCCGGTCAGGCGCACGAACACGGTCGGCCAGCCGGCGGTATCGGCTTCGCCCTGCAGCGAGGTGAAGATCTCGGTGATCTTCAGGCGCGGGAGGGGCGACTGCACGATCTCGCTGGGGAGCGCGGCGGCGGCGGACAGGGAAACGGTCATGGCGGTGATTCTTGGAAATACGGCATCGGAAACGACAACAGCCGGACGTGCCCGGCAGTTCATGCGGCCGGGCAGAGCCCGGCTCTACGAGGGATCATTATAGCGGGGCGGCCTGGGCGGCGCCCGGACGGCGGTTCAGCGGATCTGCTGGCCCAGCCGGATCGACTGCAGGCGGTCCTGCGCGGTACGCGCGGCATCGCTGCCGGGATAGGTGGCCACCACCTGTTCCAGGGTGGCCTGGGCCTGGTCGACCTTGCCTTCGCCATACTGCGACAGGCCGATCTTGAGCAGGCCGCCCGACGCCTTGTCGTGGGTCGGGTAGCGCGAGATGAGGTCGCGGAACTGCGCCTCAGCCAGCGGGAAATTTCGGGTGGCGTAGTAACTCTCGCCCAGCCAGTACAGCGCATTGGGGGCGTAGACGCCGTTGGGGTACAACTCAAGGAAGCTGAGGAACAGCTGCGCCGAGTCGTCGTACTTGCCGGCCTTGAGCGAATTGAAGGCGACGTTGTAAGCCGTACGCTCCTCACCACTGGCAGCCAGGCTGCCGGCATCGCCATGCACGGAGGGCGGCCGCTCGGAAGCGGCCGTTGCCGGTTTCGGTGCTGCAGCGGCGGGCGCAGGTGCGCTCGCGGCGGGTGCGGCAGGCAGCAGCGGTGCGCCACCTTCCAGTCGGTTCAAGCGGCTGTCCAGGTCCAGGTACTGGTCCTTGGCGGTCTGCTTGAGCTGCTCGTTGTCATGCTGCAACTGCTCCACCTGCGACTGCAGGGCCTGCACCTGGGTGCGAAGCTGGGTGAGCTGGTTGAGCATGTCCATGTTGGACTGGTTGTTCTGGGCCTGCTGCTCAAGCGCGCCAACGCGGTCGGCCAGGCTCTGGCGCTGCGCATTGGCCGGTGCGGCAGCCACGAGGGCTGCCGCAACGATCATCGATAGAAATCGAAAGCGCATCTATTACTGAGCCGTGTACACGATCTCGACGCGACGGTTCTGCGACCAGCAGGACTCGCCCGACTCGTTGCAGACCGGACGCTCTTCGCCGTAGGACACGACGGTCAGCTGCGAAGCCGAGCCACCGTTGGCCTGCAGAGCAGAGTTGACGCCGTTGCCACGACGCTCGCCCAGGGCCTGGTTGTAAGAGCGCGAACCGCGCTCATCGGTGTGGCCCTGCAGGGTCATGCGCGAGGACGGACGGTCACGCAGGTACTTGGCGTGGCACGCCATGATGGCCTGGAACTCCGGCTTCACGTCTTCCTTGTCCAGGTCGAAGTACACCACGCGCTGGCGCAGGCAGGAATCGGTGTCCAGGTCGCCCGGGCCGTACAGGCCGGAGGTCGACGGACCGCTCGGGGTGGTGGTCGAGGAGCCGGTATCAACCGGGGCTGCCGGCTGTTCCTTCACCTTCTTCGAGCAACCGGCCAGGGCGGCCACGGACAACAGGGAGACAAGCAGAACGCGGGTGGTCTTGTTCATGGCGATACCTTTGAGGCTCCTAAAGCCGGATGTGGGATGAATACGGTGGAAATCTTAACACTCTGTTAGCGCTTTGTACGGTAAGGCGACCAAGAAGGCTCACGGACGTCACCGTCGGCCAAAACCAGCCGCTGGCGCACGCGCGCATCGGCCGAGACGGCGTACAAGACGCCGCGACCACCCTCACGGGCGGCGTACAACACCATGCTCGCGTTGGGCGCAAAGCTCGGCGATTCATCCAGCGAACCCGGCGACAGCGTGCTCCAGCGCGCCGAACCCAGGCTGCTGTCCATCATCGCGATCTTGTAGGTATTGCCGCTGCCCTGGGCCACCACCAGCTTCTTGCCGTCGAAGGACAGGCTCGGGGTCGCGTTGTAGTTGCCCTGGAAGGTCACGCGCGAGGCGCTGCCGCCACTGGAGGGCACCTGGTAGATCTGCGGGCGGCCGCCACGGTCGGAGGTGAAGTAGACGCTGGACCCGTCGGCGCTCCAGGTCGGCTCGGTGTCGATGGCGAAGTGGTTGGTCAGCTGGGTCAGCTGCTTGCTGCCCAGGTCCATCACGTAGATTTCCGGGTTGCCACTGCGCGACAGCGACAGGGCCAGGCGGCGGCCGTCCGGGGAGAACGACGGGGCGCTGTTGATGCCGCGGAAGCTGGTGACCAGTTCGCGGGCGCCGGTGGAGATGTTCTGGATGTAGATGGCGGAATTGCCCCGCTCGAAGCTGACGTAGGCCAGGCGGTTGCCATCCGGGCTCCACGACGGCGACAGCAGCGGCTCGGCCGAGCGCACGATGGTCTGCGGGTTGAAGCCGTCCGAGTCGGCCACCATCAGCGCGTAACGCATGGCATCACCCTTGCCGCTGGCGGTGACATAGGCGATGCGGGTCCAGAAGGCGCCGCGGACGCCGGTGATCTTCTCGTAGATGGCGTCGGCCATCTGGTGGGCGACGTCGCGCATGGCATTGCCGCGGGCGGTCATCGCCAGGCCCAGCAGGCGCTCGCCCTTGGGCACGTCATACAGTTCGTACTCGACGCGGTAGGCGCCGGCACCGGCGTCCATGACCCGGCCCACCACAATGTAGTTCTGCTTCAACGCGCGCCAGGTGGCGAACTGGATCTCGCTGCCCCGGGTCGGCTTTTCCACGATCTGCGCTTCCGGCAGGGTGCGGAACTGGCCCGAGCGCTCCAGGTCGGCGCGTACCACGGCCGCGACGTCGGTCTGCGGTGCACCGGCCGAGCCCTGGTAGGGCATGGGCACCACGGTGATCGGGGTTGCGGACGCATTGCCGCCGATGATGTCGATATCCAGCCCCTTCTGCTGCGCCATGGCAGCAAAGGGCAACAACAGGGCCGCAACAACGGCAAGCCAACGAGGCATTTTCTTCATGGACCACTCAAGGGAAGGAAAACCGGAACGAGGGATAGCAGGACGGCGGTGAACCGTTTCGCAATCATGAACCAAAGGGACGTGAAAGCAGAGTCACCGCGGTCCAAAACTCACATTGTGTTAACGCTCGGCATCCCTGCCAGCGCCCTGACGCATCAGGGCGCGGTAAAACCGATGTTGAGGCTGCGGTCGAACACGGCCTCGAAGCCTTTGTACGGCAGCGGCTGGGCGCGCAGTACCGCGCGCTCCAACGCCGCCTTGCCGGCCGCATCGAACTGGCAGGCCGCATCCAGCTTGACGCTCACGATCGTGCCACCCGGCAGCTGGGTGATGCCCACCCGGCAGTGCTGGCCCGACGTCATTGAGGGCGGGGGCAGCCAGGACGCGAGGATCCGGTCCCGGATCGCCACCGCATACGCGGTGCGCAGGCTGACCTGGCCCGACCCCGGCGCGGCATGGGCCAGCGCCGGCAGCAGCAGGGACAGCAGCAGGGCCATCGCGATCGAGGGAAGCATCTTCATCATGCGGCGCTCTGCGCAGGCAGGGCCCAGGGCCAACGGCCCGGGCTCAGTCCTGCGCGGTGAAGGTGAAGTTGATGGTGCGCTGGAAGACCGTCTCGAAGCCCCGGTACGGCAGCGGCTGGGCATTGAGCACGGCCGCTTCGATCGAGCGGCGGCCAGCCTCGTCGAACGGGCAGTCCGGGCTGACCTTGGCGCTGTTCACCGTGCCACCGGGCAGCTGCTGGATGACGATCTTGCAGCGCTGGCCGAACGGCACGTTGTCCGGGCGGGTCCACGAGGCCAGCACCTTCTGCTGGATCGCGGCGGCGTACTTGGCCTGCAGGTCGTCGCTGGTACCGCCGGCGCCGGCCGCCGGCTTGGCCGCGCCGGTGGCGCCCGTGGTAGCCGCCGTGCCGCTGGCCGCGCGCGCGGCGGCGACCTGGCGCAGCTTCTGCTCGGCCAGCTTGGCTTCCTTCTCGGCCTGCTCGCGCTTGCGCCGGATCTCGGCGATCTTCTGCTGACGCTCGGCTTCGGCCTTGGTGTCGTTGGCCTTCTGCTGCTGCTCGGCCAGCTTCTTCTTTTCCGCCTCTTCCTGCTGCTTGGCCAGGCGCAGCTTCTGCTCGGCCTGCTCCTGACGCTTGCGCTCGGTGAGGTCGATCTGTTCCTGGCGGCGCTTGGCTTCCTGCTCCTGCTTGGCCTTCTCGGCCGAGATCGCCAGCGCGTTCACCGCCTCCTGGTCGATCTTGTCGGGCTGGGCCACGCGTTCCTGCGCCTGTTGCTGCTGCGGGGTGGGCGCGTCCTGCGGGCGCGGTTCCTCGATCGGCTGCGGCGGGGGCACGGTGTCTTCGGGGATGGGCTCGGGCTGGGCGACCGGCTCAGGCAGGTCGGGCAGCTTCTCCGAGGCACGCAGCGCCTGGCGCGCAGCGGCGGCCTCGGAGGCGGACAACTGCAGGCTGGCCTCGATCGCCGGGTCGCCGGCGGCGGCCTCGGTGGTGCGTTGCGGCGACCACAGCCAGGCGCCGATGAACACCAGCGCGAGCAGCAGGTGCACGCCAAGCGCCAGCGCGATCGGCAGACCCCACTTTTCTTCCGGCTGGCGCTGCGGTGGCAGGGCTTCAGCGTGCATCGGTCGCCAGGCCCACCTTTTCCACGTTGGCGCGCTTGATCACGTCCATCGCCGCGACCACCTTTTCATAGGCCACGGCCTTGTCGGCGGCCACGATCACGCGCAGGTTCTTGTCCTGTGCGGCCAACGCGCCCAGCTGCGCCTGCAGCTGGCCGGGATCCATCGGGGTCGGCTCCTTGGCCTCGGGCAGCTTCAGGCTGAGCTGGCCGTCCAGGCGCACCGACACGATCACCGGGTCCTGCTTGCTTTCCAGGGCCTTGGCCTGGGAGCTGGGCAGGTCGACTTCAAAGCTCAGCGTCAGCAGCGGCGCGGTGACCATGAAGATGATCAGCAGCACCAGCATGACGTCGATGTACGGCACGACGTTGATTTCGGATTTGAGCTTGCGGCGCTTGCGGCGGCCGATGGCAGCAGTCATGGCAGGGTCCTTGGTGCGGGGCGCTTACTCGTCGCCGGCGCTCTGGCGCTGCAGGATCGAGCTGAACTCTTCTGCGAAGGTTTCAAAACGGACCGACATGCGCTCCACGCGGGTGGTGAAGCGGTTGTAGGCCCACACCGCCGGGATGGCCACGAACAGGCCGATGGCGGTGGCGAACAGGGCTTCGGAGATGCCCGGCGCGACCGAGGCGATACCGGCCTGCTCACCGCTGTTGATCATGTCGTGCATGGTCACCATGATGCCGAACACGGTGCCGACCAGGCCCACGTAAGGGGCGGTCGAACCGATGTTGGCCAGCAGCTCCAGGCTGCGTTCCATCTGGTCCACTTCCCGGGTGTAGGTGGTGCGCATGGCGCGCTGGGCACCTTCCAGCTGCGCGCGACCGTCCAGCCGGCGCTTGTCGCGCAGGCGGGTGAACTCGCGGAAGCCGGCTTCGAAGATCGCTTCCAGGCCGCCCACCTTGCGGTTGCGGTCGGTGGCCGAGCTGTACAGCTTGCCCAGGTCGGCGCCGGACCAGAAGCGGCTTTCGAACTCATCGGCTTCGCGGTTGGCGGCGTTGAACACGCGCGCCTTGCGGAAGATGATCACCCAGCTGATGAACGAACCGGCCAGCAGCAGCAGCACGATGATCTTCACCGGCAGGCTGGCCTTGACCATCAGGTCCAGGTAATTGATGCCACCGCCATGCGCGGCCTGCGCAACCGTCTGCGCCGCAGCACTGGTCACTTCCTGCGGCAGCGCCTCGGTCACCGTGGCCTGCAGGGCCAGGAGCATTGCGATCATCCGTTGTTCCTCACTGTGCGGATATTTGAAGTTCGTAGGGTTTCAACGCGGCAAGGAGGACATCGTCCATGCCACGCGGTTTGAAGGTGGAGGCATCCAATGCCGCGATCCTGACCTGGGCGGTCAGCAGCGTTTCATCGCCGCGACACACGCGCTGGTCGAACACCATGCTGGCGCGCTTGCACTGCACCAGCGTGGCGGTCACCGCCAGCGCATCGTCCAGCCGCGCCGGCTTGAGGAAATCCATGGTCATCGCGCGGACCGCGAACACCAGGCCATGGTCGGTGCGCGTGCGCTCCTGGCCAAAGCCCAATGCCCGCATCCATTCGGTCCGTGCCCGCTCCATGAAGGCCACATAGCGTGCGTGGTAGACCACGCCGCCAGCGTCGGTATCTTCCCAGTAAATGCGTGTCGGCCAACTGAACCGGGGCTCAATTTCCATCCAGGGCCTCGGCAAACAGGTCCGCGGGGGGATTCTTCGGCTTCAGGCCCATGTGCCGGTACGCCTTGTGCGTGCACATGCGGCCGCGCGCGGTACGGATCAGGAAGCCCTGCTGGATCAGGTACGGCTCGACCACGTCCTCCAGCGTGCCGCGCTCTTCGGACAGGGCCGCAGCCAGCGATTCGATGCCTACCGGGCCGCCGTCGAAGTAGTCGACCATGGTCCGCAGCATGCGCCGGTCCAGCTCGTCGAAGCCTTCCGGGTCGACCTTGAGCATCTGCATGGCCGCCTGTGCCACGTCCTGGTCGATATGGCCGGCGGCCTTGACCTGGGCGTAGTCGCGCACGCGGCGCAACAGGCGGTTGGCGATACGCGGGGTGCCGCGCGAGCGCCGCGCGATTTCGGCCGCGCCTTCGGCGGTGCAGTCGATGTTGAGGATGGCGGCCGAGCGACGGACGATCTTGGTCAGCTCTTCCGGGGTGTAGAACTCGAGCCGGTGCACGATGCCGAAGCGGTCGCGCAGCGGCGCGGTCAGCAGCCCGGCCCGGGTGGTGGCCCCGATCAGGGTGAACGGCGGCAGGTCGATCTTGATCGAGCGGGCCGCCGGGCCCTCGCCGACCATGATGTCGATCTGGAAATCTTCCATGGCCGGGTACAGCAC
>Ga0182008_10000065_pt1 | contig 88652 bp, 84 predicted proteins | sample Sormic07211129_1_FD_120482 | JGI IMG/M metagenome (GOLD analysis project Ga0182008, IMG submission 120482) | Rhizosphere microbial communities from Sorghum bicolor, Mead, Nebraska, USA - 072115-129_1 metaG | ecosystem: Host-associated > Plants > Roots > Rhizosphere | place: USA: Nebraska...
GCCTTCCGGAAAGTGGCGGCCGCCCTTGGTGGCCTCGTTCTGCACCTGCCCCTCGAGGTCGTCCTGCGCCAGCGCCTGCGACGCGGCACCGAAGCCGGCCACCAGCGCGCACGCCAGGGTCAGGGCGGCGTAGAGGGGCGGGGGCTTCGGCGTGGGGCGGTGGCAGCGGTTCATGGCATCTGTCCAGAGGCTGTGGAGCCCCCGATTTTAGCGGCGCACCTCCGCTGCGCCGTGCGGCTCAGCCGCAGGAGGCGAGGGCGGACGCGGGGCGCCGGCCGGGTGCCGCGCCGTGCCCCCGGCGCAGCGCGAGCGAGGCGACCAGGCCGTCGCCGAGTTCGAGCGGCTGCAGCCAGACGCGTTCGATGCCGTCCGCGGTGGCGATCTCGACCGTGCGCTCGTCGGCCCGGGTGCCGACCTCGAAGCCGGCCGTGGCCAGGTGCAAGCCGATGCCCACCGCCTTGAGACAGGCCTCCTTGCGGGTCCAGCAGCGCAGGAAGGCCGCGTCGCGGACGGTGGCGTCGTCGTCGCCGATGGCCGCGATCGCCGCGCGCTCGCCGGGCGCGAAGTAGGCGTCGGCCAGCGCGCGGGCGTCGGGCATGGGCCGCAGCAGCTCGACGTCGATGCCCGTGGCCAGGCGCTCCGACAGCGCCAGCACGCCGGTCGCGCCGCTGTGGCTCAGGTTGAAGTGCAGTCCGGGGACGTCGGCCAGGGCCGGCTTGCCGAAGGGGCCGGCCGTGAACTGCAGCGCCGCGGGCGACAGCCCGGTGCGCTGCCCGAGCAGCTGGCGCAGCGCGGCCCGTGCCGCCATGAAGTGGTGCCGGTCCTTCTCGAAGACGAAGCGGCGCGCGCGCGCGATCTCGTCGGGCGAGAGCGTGGCGATGGCCGCGGCCGGCAGGTACTGGTCCAGCGGGAAGCGCCAGAGTTCGCAGGGCTCGGGGGTGGACGCCACGACGGGCGAGACGATCAGCCGCATCAGCGTTTCCAGAAGGGCAGCGCGCGCAGCCGGGCGAGCAGGCGGCGCACCGGCGTCTGCGCGGCGGCATGGCGCGGGTGCACCGCCAGCTGCGCCAGGGTCTCGGACAGGTAGCGGCTCGGTTCGGTGCGCAGGCCCAGCAGTTCCTCGGCCTGCTGGATCACGCGCATCGCCAGCACCGAGTGGCCGCCCAGCGCGAAGAAGTTGTCGCCGCTGTGGATGTCGTTCACGTCGAGGCCGATCGCGCTGGCCCAGAGCTGCGCGAGCTGGGCCTGCTCGGGCTGCAGCAGGGGGCGCGTGCTCTGCAGCGAACTGCTGCTGCTGCTCGGGCGCGGTTGTTGCTGCTGCTGTCGGGGCGGTGCGGGCGGCGCGGCCGCCGCGCGCGGCGGTTCGACCGCGGCCTCAGGGTCCTGCTGCCGGCCCCTGAATTCGATGCCGCCGTCGGGCCGCAGGCGCGCGCGGTCGCCGGTGCGGTAGAGCCGGCCTTCGGCGGCGAAGGGGTCGGCGACGAAGCGCTCGGCGGTGAGCGTGGGGCGGCCGATGTAGCCCCGCGCGACGCCGCGCCCGCCCAGGCACAGCTCGCCGACCAGGCCGGCCGGCAGCAGGTCGAGCGTGGGGCCGGTGATGTAGGCCGTGGTGTCGGCGATGGGATGGCCGATCGGCAGGCTGGCCGTGTCGGCCGGCAGCCGCGCCGGCACCGTGTAGCTCAGGGCGATGGCCGTGCACTCGGCCGAGCCGTAGGCATGCACGAGCTGCAGCGCCGGCAGCGCCTCGAGGGCCCGCCGCACGTGCGGCACCGAGAGTGCTTCGCCGCCCACGAACAGCTGCCGCAATCCGCGCAGCGAGGCCGGGTCGTCGTCGATCAGCCGGTTGAACACCGTGCCCGGCAGGAATGCGGCGCTCACGCCGTGCTCGGCGATCGTGCGGGCCAGGCCGCGTGCGGTGGGCTGGGCCTCGTCGTGCACCACGCAGCAGCCGCCGTTGAGCAGCGGGCCCCAGATCTCGGCGGCCGACACGTCCATTCCCGGCAGCGCGGCGTGCAGCACCACCGCCCCGGGCTGGAAGCCGAGGTCGCCCGGGCCCACGGCCAGGATCGCGCGATGCAGGATCTCCGTGCCCTTGGGCACGCCGGTCGTGCCGGCGGTGTAGAGCACGCAGGCCAGCGAATGGCCGTCGAGCGCGACGGGGGTCGGGGGGGCCGCGGCGGCCTCGGCGTCATCGGTGTGCAGCAGGCTCACGCCGGCCGGCAACGGGTGGGGCCAACCCTCGGGGCCCAGCAGCAGCCGGGCACCGGCGTCGTGCATCCGGAAGGCCAGCTGTTCGTGCGGCAGCCCGGCCTGCAGCGGCAGGTAGGCGGCACCGGCCTTGAGCACCGCGAGCAGCGCGACGACCGAGGCCATCGAGTGGTCGAGCAGCACGCCAACGGTGGCGCCCGGGGCCGCGCCCGCGGCCTGCACCCGCGTCGCCAACCGGGCCGCGCGGGCCTCGAGCGCACGGTAGCTCAGGGCCTCGTCGCCGCGGGCCAGCGCGATCGCATCGGGCCGGGCCGCGACCTGGGCATCGAACAGCGAGACGACGGTGCGCGTCGCATCGCAGGGCGGCGTCGGCCGGTTCCAGTCGCTCAGTTGCTGCGCGCGCTGCCGTGTCGACAGCGAGGCGATGTCGCCCAGCGTGCGCCAGGCGGGCGCGTCGGAGAGGTGTTCGGTGATGGCCGCGACCGCCTCGAGCAGTTCCGCGGCGGTGGCGTCGTCGACCAGGCCGGCCTCGCGGTCCAGCCACAGGCGCGGCGTGTCGGCGTTGTCCAGGCCGATCAGCAGGGGCGGCGTGCGGCCATGGCCATCGCCCTGCGGGGCCAGGCCCCAGGCGTGGATGGGCATGCGGGCCTCGTTGAGGGTGCCGGAGGCGGCCATGCGCGACGCGTCGAGGGCGGCCAGCCAGGCGCCCGTGGCCAGCGTGCTGCCGCAGTCGATGGCGCGCCGCAGGCCGCGCGGCCATTCGGTCAGCGCGGGGGCGGCCGCGCCGGTCCAGCGCGACAGGGCCAGGATCCAGGCCCCGAGGTACACCGTGTCGGGCAGGCGGCCGTGCTCGGCGGCCTGCGACCGCGTGCGCTCCACCAGCGCGGCCGGCAGGGCCAATGCGCTCGCATGCCGCGCGCCGTCGCGCCCCGGCTCGCCGCGGGCGAACAAATCCAGCAGCGCGTCGGACGCCTGCAGTGGCTCTGGCAGTGTGGCGTTTGCCATCGATAGGGCGGTGTGAAGAAAAGCGGGCCCCGAAGGGCGCTCACAGTGTGTCTAACTGTAATGTAAACATAAAGTACTCGTGTAACCAGGCTTTTCTGCACGATACAGTCATCTGGCAACGCGCGGCGCGCGGATTGGTGGACCGTTGCGGTAAAAGGCGCGCGCGTTCGAAGGGCGGATCGCCCCGAAGGGCGCAAGGGGCGACGCTGCGGCGTCAGCTCAGGTGGCGCACGTCGCCCCAGCCCACGAGCGAGAAGCCTTGGGGCGTCCAGAGCAGGCGGTTGATGGCGGCATTGCCCAGGTGCCAGGTGCGTGGCGCCTGCAGTTCCTGGCCGGTGGCGGCGCGGTAGAGCACGTCCATCACGCCGCCATGGGCCACCAGCACCACCAGCGCGCCGGGGTGGCGCGCCGAGAGCTCCGCGGCCACGCTGGTGACGCGGTGGCGGAAGGCGATCAGCGACTCGCCGCCTTCGGGTTCGAACTCGGGATCGCGGGTGCGCCAGCGCCGGGCCTCGTCGGGCGAGTTGGCCTCGATGTCGGCGAAGGTGCGGCCCTCGAAATCGCCGAAGGCGCGCTCGCGCAGCCGGGGTTCGGGGACGACCTCGAGGCCCAGCGGGCCGGCCACGGCGCGGGCCGTGTCCCAGGCGCGCGCGAGGTCGCTGGCATAGACCGCTTCCACGGTCTCGTCGGCCAGCGCCTGGCCCAGCTGCTGCGCCTGCCGCTGGCCGGTGGCGTTGAGGCCGATGTCGAGCTGGCCCTGGATGCGGGTATCCACATTCCAGGCCGTCTCGCCGTGGCGGATGACGATCAGGCGCGTGACATCCATGGTCGCGAAGGCGGGGTCACTTGGACTTCGGCGGGATTTCGATGTCGACCCGGCGCTCGCCCTGCGGCGGCGTCGGGAAGCCCTGCAGCGCGGCCTGGAACATCACGGGCAGCACGGCCGCATCGAGGTTGTAGGGGCCGTCGTTGCGGGCCCGGGTCTCGTAGACCACCTTGTTCGAGGGCAGCTCGCGCAGCACCACGCTGACCTCGCGCAGGTACCAGGGGTTGGCCGGCGGCGCGAAGGCCGGGCCGTACCAGCCGCCGCCATACCAGCCGCGGCCGTAGCCGTAGCCCGGGCCCCAGCCGTAGCGCGGGCCCGGTCCCCAGCCCGGGTAGAACCAGGGGTCGGCCCAGGGCGACAGCACGGGCGTGACGCGCGCGCCGATCTGTGCGGTGTAGCGCGGCGATGCATCGTCGCGCTTGAGGCCCGCGCCTTCGAGCGCCGGCGTGGCCATGGCCTCGAGCGCCTCGGCACCGCGCGCGCCCGCGCCGTCCTGTTGCGAGGGCAGCCGCTCGAAGCGGTAGGTGGCGCCGGCGTTCAGGTCGGCGGCCGGCAGGTTGGAAAAGCTCTGCACGTCGCTGTCCACCACCCAGCGGGTGGCGCAGCCGCTGAGGGCGGTCAGCAGCGCGAGGGCGGACAAAACTCGCTTGATCGTCATGTCAGGATCTCCGGACGGTGGCTGGTAACGCCGCCACCGTCGCGCGCATCAGAGCTGAACGATGCGCAGCGGCGAGGGCGCCGTGAACTCGGGGGCGTCGAAGGCCTTGTCGCCTTCGGGATCGGGCACCCCGGTGGCCTTGAGACCCTTGAAGTCGAAAGACGTTCCGTCGAGCAGGTGCGAGGGCACGATGTGCTGCAGCGCGCCGAACATGTTCTCGATCCGGCCCGGGTGCTTCTTCTCCCATTCGCGCAGCATCTCGCCCACCTGCTTGCGCTGCAGGTTCTCCTGGCTGCCGCAGAGCGTGCAGGGAATGATCGGGAATTCGCGGTGCCGGGCCCAGCGGATCAGGTCCTTCTCGGCCACGTAGGCCAGCGGGCGGATCACCACGTGCCTGCCGTCGTCGCTCACCAGCTTGGGCGGCATCGACTTGAGCCGGGCCGCGAAGAACATGTTGAGGAAGAAGGTCTGCAGCATGTCGTCGCGGTGGTGGCCCAGCGCGACCTTGGTGGCGCCGAGTTCGTCCGCCACGCGGTAGAGGATGCCGCGGCGCAGCCGGCTGCACAGGCCGCAGGTGGTGCGGCCCTCGGGGATCACGCGCTTGACGATGCTGTAGGTGTCCTGCTCCTCGATGTGGAAGGGCACGCCCAGGGCCGTGAGGTAGGCCGGCAGCACGTCTTCCGGGAAGCCGGGCTGCTTCTGGTCGAGGTTGACCGCCACGATGTCGAAGTGGATCGGCGCGCGCGCCCGCAGCTTGAGCAGGATGTCGAGCAGCGCGTAGCTGTCCTTGCCGCCCGAGACGCAGACCATGACCTTGTCGCCGGCCTCGATCATGTTGTAGTCGACGATGGCCTGGCCGACCTGGCGGCACAGCCGCTTCTCGAGCTTCTGCGTTTCGCGCTCGATCTTCAGGCGCTCGCCCGGTGCGGCGGTGCCTGCTTCTTCTTCCGTCCAGATGGCGCTCATGACCATTGCCCCGTTTCCACGCGAATCGCCACTTCGCAGTCGTCGAAGATCTCCAGCTTGGCGATCTTGACCCGTACGCCCAGCACGCCGGGCAATTGCATCAGGCGGTGCGCGAGCTTGCCGATCAGGCTCTCGAGCAGGTTCACGTGCACGGCGGTGCACTCCTCGATGATGATGCGCCGCACCTTGCGGTAGTCCAGCACATGCATGATGTCGTCGTCGGCCGGCAGCAGCGGCTGGCTGCCGAGATTGAGCTCGGCGTCGACCTGGATCTTCTGCGGCGTGTCTATTTCCTGGTCGAGGATGCCGAGGCTGGCGTCGAAGCGCAGCTTGTTCAGCGTGAGGATCTGGGTGCCCTTGGTCAGCATGGTCCGCTTCCGGTCTTACATCAGCGAGAAATCGCGTTCGAATTTCATGAGGTGCTGGCCGCCATCCACCAGCAGCGTGGTGCCGGTGATGGAGCGGTTCTCCAGCGCGAATTTCACGGTGGCCGCCACGTCGGCGGCGGTCGAGGAGCGGCCCAGCGGGCTGGCCGAATGCAGGTCGCGGAATTTCTCCTCGCTGAGCATGTGGCTGGTGAGCGTCAGGCCCGGCGCGACGCCCACCACCCGCAGCTGCGGCGCCAGCGCCAGCGCCAGGATGGTGTTGGCGGCCTCGAGCGCGGCCTTCGACAGCGTGTAGCTCAGGAAGTCGGGGTTCTGGTTCCAGAGCTTCTGGTCGAGCAGGTTGACCACCGCGCCCTGCGCGTCGGCGCCGCGCGTGAGCAGGTGCGTGTGCAGCGCCTGCGCCAGCAGCACCGGCGCGGCGGTGTTGGTGCGCAGGTGCGCATCCAGCGTGGCGAAGCTCAGCGTGGCGGCATCGTCGTGCTCGAACAGCGAGGCGCTGTTGACCACCGCATCGAGCTGGCCGAACTGCGCCACCACCTGCGGCACCAGCGCGCGCACGGCAGCTTCATCGGCCAGGTCGGCGCCGACCAGCGCCGCCGGCCGGCCCGAGCGCGCGGCGCAGTCGGCCGCGGTCTGGCGGGCCTCGTCGGCCGAATGGCGGTAGTGCACCGCCACCTGCCAGCCGCCGTCGGCCAGCGCGAGCGCGATCTCGCGCCCCAGCCGCTTGGCGGCGCCGGTGACGAGAACGGTGCGCAAGGGGGGCGCGGAGGGGGAGCTGGAAGGGGGCAGGGGCATCGGGAGACAATCGGCGGCGTGAAGACCGCACCTCCAATTTTAACGACCGCCCTCGACCGCCTGATCGGTCAGGCCATTCAGCGCGCCGACGGCTGGCTGCCTTTCGACCGCTTCATGGCGCTGGCGCTCTACGCGCCCGGCATGGGCTACTACGCCAACGCCAGCCGCAAGTTCGGCCACATGCCCTCGTCCGGCAGCGATTTCGTCACCGCACCCGAGCTCACGCCGCTGTTCGGCCAGGCGCTCGCGGTGCAGGTGGACGAGGCGCTGACGCGGACCGGCACCGACGAGGTCTGGGAATTCGGCGCCGGCTCGGGCGCGCTGGCGCTGCAATTGCTCGACACGCTGGGCGACCGGATCGCGCGCTACCGCATCGTCGACCTGTCGGGCTCGCTGCGCGCGCGCCAGCAGGAGACGCTGGCCGGCCATGCGGCCAAGGTCGAGTGGCTCAGCGAACTGCCCGAGGCGATGCGCGGCGTGGTGGTGGGCAACGAGGTGCTCGACGCGATGCCGGTGCAGCTGCTGGCGCGCGTGGGCGGCCGCTGGTTCGAGCGCGGCGTGGTCGCGGGCGCGCAGGGCGGCTGGGCCTGGGAAGACCGGCCGACGCTGCTGCGGCCGCCGCTGGACATCGAGGGCGAGCACGACTACCTGACCGAGATCCATCCGCAGGCGCAGGCCTTCGTCGCGACGCTGGCCGACCGGCTCACGCAGGGCGCGGCCTTCCTGATCGACTACGGCTTCCCCGAGTCGGAGTACTACCACCCGCAGCGCCACATGGGCACCGTGATGTGCCACCAGGGCCACCAGGCCGACGGCGATCCGCTGGTCGCGGTGGGGGCCAAGGACATCACGGCGCATGTCGATTTCACCGGCATCGCGCTGGCCGCGCAGGACGCGGGCCTGTCGGTGCTGGGCTATGCGAGCCAGGGGCGCTTTTTGATCAACTGCGGGTTGCTGGCGCTGTCCGACCAGGCCAGCGTGCCGCAGCGCGCGCTGGCCGCGCACCTGGTGCACGAGCACGAGATGGGCGAGCTGTTCAAGGTGATCGCGCTGGGCGCCGGCGAGCCCTGGGAGCCGCTGGGCTTCGCCGAGGGCGACCGCAGCCACACGCTGTAGCTGCAGTCGCGGGGCGTTCAGCGGTTGCGCACCTTGCGCAGCTCTTCCCGCAGGAACTCGCCGGCCTCGCGCGGCGGTGCATCGCCGAGCTTCACCCTGTAGGGCTTGCCGGTCATCTCGGAGCGCGAGGCGCAGAGGTCGATGAAGTCCTCGGCGGTGGTGATCTTCTCCTTGAAGTAGGCGTACTTCGCCTGCATGTGCTGCGCCGCCTCGGCCGAGGTGTGGACCGTGCCGTTGCGCATGAAACTCATCGTCGTCATCTGCTCCACGCGCTGGATCAGCGCGGTGATCGTCGCGTGCTCCTCGGCCGAGGGCGTGGCCAGCGCGAGCGACGAACAGACCAGCAGCACGGCGGGCAGCAGCCGCTTCAGCCATCGAACCCATGCCATGCCGTGTCTTTCGTGAACCTGAGATGAGCCCATGCTAGACAGGGCTGCCATGCCATGTCAAACGCGCTCGGGTCTAATCGGCCTTCCGCCACGGCTTCCGTCTTTTTGCTCCCATGCGTCCTCTGCCCGACCTGCTCCGCACTGCCCATGCCCTCGCCGACGCGGCGGCGGCCCAATCGATGGCGTATTTCCGCACGCCGCTGGACATCATCACCAAGGCCGACGAAAGCCCCGTGACGCTGGCCGACCGCGCCGCCGAGACCGCGATGCGCGCCGCGCTGGCCGCCGCGCTGCCGGAAGACGGCATCTACGGCGAGGAGCACGGCCAGGAACGGCTCGAGGCCGGCCGTGTCTGGGTGATCGACCCGATCGACGGCACGCGCAGCTTCATCACCGGCTCGCCGCTGTGGGGCACGCTGATCGGCGTGCTCGAGGGCGAGCGCATCGTGCTCGGCATGGTCGACATGCCGGTGCTGGGCGAACGCTGGGTCGGCCAGGCCGGCGTGGGCGCCCACCGCAACGGCGTGGCGGTGCGCGTGAGCGGCTGCACCGAAATCGCCCAGGCGCGCATCGTCACCACCTCGCCCGACATCTTCGATGCCGCCGACTGGCAGGCCTTCGACGCGCTGAGCCGGCGCTGCGCGATGCGCCGCTTCGGTGGCGACTGCTACGGCTATGCGCAGCTGGCCGGCGGCACCATCGACCTGGTGGTCGAGACCGGCCTGCAACCCTATGACTACCTCGGCCCGGCCGGGCTGATCGAAGCGGCCGGCGGCGTGATCACCGACTGGGAAGGCCGCGCGCTGGGCCTGCAATCGAACGGCCGGGTGGTGGCCGCGGCCACGCCCGAACTGCACCGCCAGGCGCTGGCCGCGCTGGCGGCCTGAGGCGACGCGATGATCCGCTGGCTGATCGTCGTGGTGCTGGCGCTGGTGCTCATGGGCGGGCTCACGGCGTGGCTGCGGCGCTTCGGCTTCGGGCGGCTGCCCGGCGATTTCGCGTTCCGGCTCTTCGGTCGCGAGTGGCAGCTGCCGATCGCCAGCACGCTGCTGCTGAGCATGATCGCCGCGCTGGTGGCGAAACTGATCTGACGACAAGACGAGAAAGAGGCGACATGAGAGCGTGCGTGGACATCGGCGGCACCAAGGTGGCCGTCAGCCTGGCCGAAGCCGGCAGCGAGCAACTGCAGGCCCGGCGGACCGAGCCGACCGCCAAGACCGGCGACAACGATGCGGTCGCGCGGCAGGTGCTGCGGCTGATCGACGCGGCCTGCGCCGAGCTCGGCGTGCCGGCGCAATCCATCGAGAGCGTGGGCGTCTCCTCGGCCGGCCCCTTCGTGCTGGCCGACGGCTGCGTCGAGCTCGCCACCCCCAACATCTGCGGCGGCCTGGCCGGCCCGGCGCGCGGCCTGCCCAACGACTGGATGACCGCCGTGCTCGAGGCGCCGCTGCGCCAGCGCTTCGGCCGGGTGCGGGTCGAGAACGACGCGGTCGCGGCGCTCGAGGCCGAGCGCCGCTGGGGCGCGCTGCAGGGCATGGACCACTGCGCCTACGTGACCTGGAGCACCGGCGTGGGCGTGGGCCTGTGCGTCGACGGCCGGGCCCTGCGCGGCAAGAACGGCAACGCCGGCCACGCGGGCCACACCTTCGTCTCGGACGACGACAACCACGACGCGCTGTGCGGCTGCGGCAACGTGGGCGATGTCGAAGGGCTGATCGCCGGCAATTCGGTGGAGCGGCGCTTCACCCAGCCCGCGGCCGAACTGTTCGCCGCCGCCGTGGCCGGCGAGCCGCAGGCGCTGCAGCGCACCGACGCGCTGTGCCGCGTGATGGGCCGCATGCTCTACAACCTGGTGGCCACGCTGGACCTGCAGGCCATCAGCCTGGGCGGCAGCGTGTACTGGCACAACCGCGAATTCCTGCTGCCGCGGCTGCAGGCCGAGATCGACGGCCGGCTGCTGCCGCTGACGCGCGGCGTGCGGCTGCTGTCGGCGGGGCTGGGCGACAAGGTCGGCGACTACGCGGCGCTGGCGCTGGTCGACTGAGTCGGTCTACAAGAACATCCCGCCCGACGCCTCGATGCGCTGACCGCTGATCCAGCTGTTGCCCGGCTGCAGCAGCAGCGAGATGGCGCCGCCGATGTCGTCGGGCAGACCGACGCGGCCCGGCGCCACCCCGTTGACCGCGATGCCGCGCGGCGCCGATTCCTCCGCCCGACAGGGTCCCTGAGCTGTCCGCACAAGCGGTGCAGACCCTGATGGCGTGGATGGACGAGGTGCCGGGCCCCTTCCTGGCCGGGACGCCCTGAGGCTCAGCGCACCTGGGGCATGGCCCGGAGCGTGTCGAGGAAGGTGCGGCGCCACCAGTGCACGTCGTGCTCGCGGATGCGCTGCAGCAGCTTCTGGTGCCGTGCGCGGCGCTCGTCCAGCGGCATGTGCAGCGCCTGCTGCACCGTCTCGGCCGTGCCGTGCACGTCGTAGGGGTTGACCAGCAGCGCTTCCTTCATCTGTTCGGCCGCCCCGGCGAAGCGCGACAGCACCAGCACACCGGGGTCGGCCGGGTCCTGCGCCGCCACGTATTCCTTGGCCACCAGGTTCATGCCGTCGCGCAGCGGCGTCACCAGCCCCACGGCCGCGGCGCGGCACAGGCCCGGCACGCGCTTGCGCGCCACCATGCGGTGGATGTAGCGCACCGGCATCCAGTCGAGCTCGCCGTAGTCGCCGTTGATCGCGCCGCACAGCGACTCGAGCTCGCGCCGGATGTCAGCATAGGCGTCGACCGATTCGCGCGTGGGCGAGGCGATCTGGATCAGCGTGGCGCTGCGGCGGTTCTCGGGATAGTTGGCCAGCAGCTCGCGGAAGGCGCGCACCCGGTGCGGGATGCCCTTGGAGTAGTCCAGCCGGTCGATGCCCAGCAGCAGCCGGCGGCTCGCGTACTCGCGCTTCATGGTCTCGTACATGTCGCGCGATTCCTTCGCATGCGTGAGCGCCGCGAACTCGTCGACGTCGATGCCAATCGGGAAGGCGGTGCAGCGCACGGTCTGGCCGTAGGCGCGGTACATGTCGTCGGCCAGCGCTTCGCCGCGGGCCTCGTTCTTCACGTAGTGCGCGAAATGCTGCACGTCCTGGTTGGACTGGAAGCCGATCAGGTCGTAGGCGAACAGCGAGCGCGCGAGCCACTCGTGCTGCGGGATCGCCGCCATGATGATCTGCGGCGGCAGCGGGATGTGCAGGAAGAAGCCGATGCGCTGCCTGCAGCCCATGGCGCGCAGTTCGGCCGCCAGCGGGATCAGGTGGTAGTCGTGCACCCAGATGATGTCGTCTTCCTGCAGCAGCGGCATCAGCTTGCGGGCGAACAGCTGGTTCACGCGGCGGTAGCCGCCGATGAAGCCGGCGTCGAAGTTGGCCAGGTCCAGGCGGTTGTGGAACACCGGCCAGAGCACGTCGTTGCTGTAGCCCGCGTAGTAGCTGTCGTGGTCCTCGCGGCTCAGGTCGATGGTGGCCAGCGTGACCTTGCCGGCCTGCTGCTTGTGCAGCTCGCCTTCGCCGGTCGGGCCGTCCTCGACGATGGTGCCGCTCCAGCCGAACCACAGGCCGCCGGTCTGCTGCAGCGATTCGCCCAGCGCCACCGCCAGGCCGCCGGCGGCGGGCTTGCGCGGGTCGGCCACGCGGTTGGAGATCACGACCAGGCGGCTCATGGCTTGACCTCCGGGCGCGGCCCGTTGGCGAGCAGGTCGCGAGCCTCGAGCAGCCATTCGTAGACCGCCAGAGTGGAGTCGAGCCGGTGCAGCGCCTGCGTGGGGCCGGAGCCCACCTTGATCGCGATGCCGCCGCGCGGCTGCACGATGGCGAAGCCGCTCTCGTCGGTGGTGTCGTCGCCCGCGAACACTGGCACCCGGCCGGCGAACGGGGCTTCGTGCAGGAAGGCGTCGATGGCGATGCCCTTGTTGATGCCGGCGGGCTTGACCTCGAACACGAACTTGCCGTGCAGCAGCTCCAGCTGCGGCTGGCCGTCAAGCACGCGGACCATGGCCTCGCGGCAGACGGCTTCCAGGTCGGGCGCCATGCGGTAGTGCAGCGCGATCGCCGCGTGCTTGCGCTCGACCAGCAGGCCGGGGTGGGCGCCCGCGAGCTCGTTGCAGGCCTCGAGCACGAAGCCCAGGTCGGGCGCGCGCTGCTCCTGCATGTGGCCCTCGGCATCGCGGCGCTGCACGCCGTGCTCGCCGGCCGCCGGCAAGCGCAGCGGTGCGAGGAAACGGTCGATCGCGTCGATCTGCCGGCCCGACACGATGGCCAGTGCGCCGCCCAGCAGCTCGTGCAGGTCGGTCAGCAGGGCCACGAGCGCGGGCGGGACTTCGATGGCCTCGGGCGTTTCGGCGAGGGCCACGAGGGTCCCGTCGAAATCGAGGAAGAGGGCGGCGTCGGGGGTGAGTCTTGGAGGCGTCTGCATCGGTCGGTCACCTTAGCAGCGCCTCGCGCCGCGCCGCGTCGGCCAAAGCCGCGACCCTGGCCTCAGTTCGCGGCCTGGAGCCACGCGGCGATGGCGGCCGTGCGCGCCCGCGCCACCGCCTCGCCGATCGCCGGCCCGGTGGCGCCCGCCGCCGCGGCGGCCTGCGCGATCGGCCGCGTGGCCACGGCCAGCGCGGCGTCCAGCGCCGCCTGCAGCCGCGCGCGCTGGGGATAGGGGCGTTCCTCGAAGCCCAGCCGGCCGCGCGCGTCGCATTCGCAGGCCTGCAGCACCTGCGCGAAGCGCTCGGGCTTGCGCAGCGCGTCGCAGCGCTCCAGCAGCCGCATCAGCGCGGCCGCGCCCAGTTCGGCGCTGCGGTGGATGTTGCCGTGCTCGCGCGCCACCACCTCGGCCAGCTCGCGCAACTCGACCGGCACGCGCCAGCGCTCGCACACCGCCTGCAGCAGCTTGACGCTGCGCTGCTCGTGGCCGATGTGGCGCGGCAGCACGTCGGCCCGCGTCGTGCCCTTGCCCAGGTCGTGCACCAGGCAGGCGAAGCGCACCGGCAGCGGCGCTGCCAGCCGGGCCGCCATGTCGAGCACCAGCATCAGGTGCACGCCGGTGTCGATTTCCGGGTGGTGCGCCTCCGGCTGCGGCACGCCCCAGAGCCGGTCCACCTCGGGCAGCAGCACGGCCAGCGCGCCGCAGTCGCGCAGCACCTCGAACATGCGCGAGGGCTCGGCTTCCATCAGGCCGCGCGACAGCTCCTGCCAGACGCGCTCGGGCACCAGCGCATCGACCTCGCCGGCGGCCACCATCTCGCGCATCAGCGCCAGCGTTTCGGGCGCGATGCCGAAATCGGCGAAACGCGCGGCGAAGCGCGCCACGCGCAGGATGCGCACCGGGTCTTCGCGGAAGGCGTCGGTGACGTGGCGCAGCACCTTGTCTTGCAGGTCCCGCTGGCCGTGGAAGGGGTCGACCAGGTCGGCCGCATCGGGGGCCTCGGCGCCCGCACGCTCGGCGGGCAGGGCGATCGCGTTGACCGTCAAGTCGCGCCGCGCCAGGTCCTGTTCCAGCGTGACATCGGGCGCGGCATGCACCACGAAGCCGCGGTAGCCGGGCGCGCTCTTGCGTTCGGTGCGGGCCAGCGCGTACTCCTCGCGCGTGCGCGGGTGCAGGAACACGGGGAAGTCGCGCCCGACCGGCAGGTAGCCCAGCGCGCCCATCTGTTCGGGCGTGGCGCCCACCACCACCCAGTCGCGATCGCTCCCGGGGCGGCCCAGCAGCGCATCGCGGATCGCGCCGCCGACGAGAAAAATCTTCATGTGTCCAAGTGTAGGGACAATCCCTGGGTGAAAAAAGCACGATCGTTCGTTAAGCTGCCCGGGCCGGTCAGCGGACCCCCCGCGGCGTGCCGGCGGCAATCCATGGAGGCTTTCGTCAAATGAAGAAAACAATGTATGCGCTCGCGGCCCTGGCCGTTCTGGGATCGGGCAGCGCCCTGGCCCAGAACGCGGGCGACTGGGTGGTCGGCGCGGGCTGGCTGCACTTCGCGCCGCAGGATTCGAGCAAGCCGCTCACCTTCACCTCGCCGATCAACGCGGTGGTGCCCGGCTCCGGTTCTGGTGTGGACAGCTCGAATACGCTGGGCCTGAGCGCGGTGTACTTCATCGACAGCCGCTGGGCCGTCGAAGGCGTGTTCGGCGTGCCGCCGAAGTTCGAGCTGCAGGGCGAAGGCTCGCTGGCGCCCATCGGCAAGCTGGGCGAAGCCAAGCAGTGGAGCCCGACCCTGCTGGCCAAGTACTACTTCGGCAACGGCAACGACGCCTTCCGTCCCTTCGCCGGGGTGGGTGCGACCTATGTCTGGTACAGCGACGTCAACCTGACGCCCGGCCTGCAGGGTGCGCTGGGCGCGCGCCTGGGCCGTCCGCCGGGCAGCACCAGCACCACGGCCAAGCTCGACAAGTCCTTCGCGCCGGTGCTCAACGTGGGCGCGGCCTGGCAGTTCGACAAGCACTGGGGGCTGTCCTTCTCGGTCTCGTACCTGCCGCTCAAGACCACGGCCAAGCTCACCACGCGCAGCGCGAGCGGAGCCACCATCGCGACCAGCGAAGCGCGCCTGAGGCTGGACCCGATCGTGACCTACCTGTCGGCCACCTACCGTTTCTGATCGTCATTGCTGTCACACACGAAAAACGCCGCGCATCGCGCGGCGTTTTTCTTGAGGGTGCGCGGCCGTGGCTCAGTCGCGCAGGCGGTAGGGCTCGTCGACCACCACGAAGGCGTGTTCTTCGAGGGCCGCGTCGGTCCAGGCCTTGACGCCCGGCAGCGCATGCACGCGCGCGACATAGGCCGCGACCTCGGGCGGCACCGGCAGCGCGTAGGTCTTGAGGCGCGAAGCCATGGGCGCGTAGTAGGCGTCGGCGATGCTGAACTCGCCGAACAGCATCGGGCCGCCATGGCGGGCCAGCAAGCCGCCCCACAGCTGGACCAGCCGCGCCAGTTCGCCGCGCACGTCGGCGCGGTCGCGCATCAGCAGCCGGCCCTGCGATGCCAGGTCGGCCTCGACGTTCATGCCGCAGTGGTTGCGGATGGCGCGGAAACCCGCGTGCATCTCGGCGCAGGCGCTGCGCGCCTCGGCGCGGCGGGCCTTGTCCGCGGGCCACAGGGCCTTGTCGGGGAAGGATTCGGCCAGGTACTCGGCGATGGCCAGGGTGTCGGACACCACGATCGCGCCGTCGACCAGGAAGGGCACGGTGCCCGCGGGGTTGAGCGGCTGCACGGTCTTCTTGAACTGCGAACCGGGCTCGGAGAAGTCGTCGCCGAAGCGGACCATCACCTCCTCGAAGGGAATGCCGGCCTGGGTCATCAGCACCCAGGGGCGCATGGACCACGAGGAGTAGTTCTTGTTGCCGATGTAGAGCTGGAGCATGGCGATTCTTCCGCGAGCAAAAGAGACGATGCTAGCGCTGCCGCGGCCGCCGATTGATGCCCAAGCGCGGCGCCACTGATGCGTTCAGCGCGGCGGCGGGCCGGGGTCCTTCGACAGCAGGGTCTGCGACAGCTCGGTGGCGGGCCGGAAGCCCGGCACGCGGCCCAGCAGGGTCACGATGCGCGGCACCAGGCCCAGCACGACCAGCGCGAGCAGCGTGCTCAGCACCGCCGTCACCTCGCGCCCCAGGCCGCAGGCCATGCCGATGGCGGCGGTCAGCCAGAGGCCGGCCGCGGTGGTCAGGCCCTGCACCTGCTGTTCGTCGCGGCCCGACTTGAGGATGGTGCCGGCGCAGAGGAAGCCCACGCCCGCCACCAGGCCCTGGATCACGCGGCTCATGTCGGCCGGCAGGATGCCGGTCTGCTGCGGGATCAAGACGAACATCGCCGAACCGATGGCCACCAGCATGTGGGTGCGCACGCCCGCGGCCTTGCCGTGCTGCTCGCGCTCGAAGCCCAGCATGAAGCCGAGCACGGAGGCGAGCAGCAGCCGCACGAGGATGCGCACGAATTGCGCGAGGTCGGGGACATCGGAGAACTCCGAGGCGATCACCGCAGTGACGTCGTTCCACCAGTCCATGGTCGTGCGTGCCGGGCAGTTGAGAAGCCCGCGAGTGTCGCGCGCCAGGGCGCCCGGGCCTGTAGGCTGGCGCCCTGTTCGCCGCGGACGCTCAGATGCGCGCGGCGGTGGACGCCGCCGCCGACGGCAGCGTCTCGTGAGGCGCGGTGATGCCGACGTGGGAGGGCAGCGCGGGCAGGTGCCCGTGCCAGCGCCGCACCGAACGCTGGAAGAACAGGCTGTTGGGGATCTTCAGCGTGGTGCCGGCCTCGGCGCTGCCGCTTTCCTCCAGCGTGGTGTAGACCAGGTTGATGTCCAGCACGCGGCCCTTGAGGCCGGGCTTCTCGCCGTTCTCCAGCACCTCGACCAGGTCGTCGAGCCGGAACATGCGCGTGGTGAAGATCAGCAGCGCGCAGAAGATGTTCGACAGCACGCTCCAGGCCGCGAAGAAGGCCACCGCGCCGACGGCCGCGAAGCCGGTGAAGGCGGTCCAGAGCACCGTGCCCGAGACGCCGATGCGCCCCAGGCTCCAGAGGATGGCGCCGCCGTAGATCAGGAAGCCCGCGAGCCGGCGCGAGACCACCGCCACTTCGTTGGGCAGCGCATAGCCGGTGGTGACGCGCCGGATCAGGCGCCGGACGATGCGGTAGAGCAGCCAGGCGCCCAGCAGGATCAGCGCGACCTGGACCGCGGGGACGATGATTTCCAGCCATTCGAGCACCCAGTCGGGCAGGCTGGCGCGCAGGGTCTGCAGCGATCGGTTCATGTCGTCGGCGCGGCGCTCAGGGCAGGTCCTTGCTCGGGTCGGGCTCGCCCGCGTTGCGCGGGCCCACGCGGCCCAGCCGGCTCTTGAGCGACTGGGGCTGGCCGCTGATGATGGCCGCGTAGTTGGTGGTGTTGGCCAGCACCTTCTTCACGTAGTCGCGCGTTTCCGCGAAGGGCACGTTCTCGGCCCAGATCGCGGCGTCGAGCACCGGGCCGTTGCGCCAGTTGCGCGGGCGGCCAGGGCCGGCGTTGTAGGCGGCCGCGGCCATGGCCATCGAGCCGTCGAAGTCGTCGAGCGCCAGCTTGAGGTAGGCGGTGCCGATGGTGATGTTGGTCTCGCGCTCGTTGATCTGGCTGGGCGTGAAGCCGGTCAGGCCGATCTTGTTGGCGGTCCACTTGGCGGTGGCCGGCATCACCTGCATCAGGCCCGAGGCGCCGACGCCCGAGCGCGCGTCCATGATGAAGCGGCTTTCCTGGCGGATCAGGCCGTAGACGTAGGCCGGGTCGAGGCCGATGTCCTGGCTCTTGCGCAGCACCGTGTCGTGGAAGGGCATGGGGAAGCGCTGGTCGATGTCGATCGCGCCCTTGGTGCGCTCGCTGGTGTTGATGCAGCGGTCCCAGACCTCGCGCTGGCAGGCCAGGTCGGCCGCGGCCAGCAGCTCGCGGTCGCCCAGGCCGCCGGCGTCGTGCAGGTTGGTGGCGTAGTTCCACTCGCGCACGCCTTCGGGCCGCAGGCCGATCGCGATCGCATAGAGCCCGCGCGCCAGCGAGGGGTTGTTGCGCGCGGCCTGCTTCTCCTCGGCGGTCAGCGGGGCCGGCTTGGTCGGCACCACGGCGCGCTGGCCCAGGTCTTCCAGCGCCAGCAGCTCGTAGAAGCCGCGGGTGCCGGCGATGGTTTCCAGCAGCGTGCGGGCCTGCGCCTTGCGCTCGTCGCCGCCCATCGCGTTGAGCGCGCGGGCGCGCCAGTAGACCCAGGTCGGGTCGGCCTGCGCGGCCTCGCTCATGGCCGTGACCGAGGCGTTCACGTCCTTCCACTGGCCGCTGCGCAGCGCAGCGCGCACCTTCCAGCCCAGCATGTCGTCGGACAGGTCGCTGTTCTTCGTCACGTTGGCGAAGTAGAGGTTGGCCTGCGGCGAGAGCTTGCCGGCCGATTGCCGGCCGATCGCGCCCCAGACCCAGTTGCGCTCCTCGGTGCTCAGCATCGGGCTCCACTTGCCTTCGAGCTGGGCGGCCGCCACGTCCGGGTCGGCGATGGCGGTCTTGATCAGCGCCAGCACCACCATTTCCTTGCGCGCCTTGGAGGCGGCCATCACGGCGCCGGTCAGGAACTTGGGCGCGCTGGCGTTGAGCTGGGCGAACATGGGCAGCGCCTCGGGCTCGACCAGGCCGATGGCGTCGCGCGCGGGCTGCGGGCGGTTGGCCTCGATGGCCAGCCGCGCCTTCTTCCAGGCGACGTCGGGCGAGAGCTGGCGCGCGGCCAGCAGCTGGCCGGCGGCGGTCAGGCAGCCGTCGTCGGCCTCGCGCTGGCGCAGCCAGCCCTCGCGGACCTCCTCGACCTGGGCCTTGGTGACGCCGCCCGTGCGCTGCATGTCGGCCAGCACCGCGTAGCAGCGCACCTGCACGTCGTCGCGCATGCGGAAACCCGCGTACATCGGGGCGAAGCCGTCCCAGTCGCGGCGCTTGCCCAGCAGCAGCAGCCAGTCGTTGCGCAGCCGGTCTTCCTGGTAGCTGCCCGCGTAGCGCGAGAGGAAATCCTGCACTTCCTGCGGGCTGGCGTCGTCCAGGCGCGCCTTGAGCTCCCAGTAGGCGGCCCAGGGCTCGAGCGCATGGCCGCGGGCCTGCGGCAACAGGGCCGCGAGGCGGGCCTTGTCGCCGCGCTGGAACGCCTGTTTCATCTGGACGAGCACGTCGTCATTGGCGTTCTGCGCGCACGCAGGTTGGAGGAAGGATGCGATCGCGAGAGCGAATGCACCGAGGAGGTGGCGCCGGGGTGCCAGAATGCCAGGAACTTGCATCGGGGGATTATGGACAAGGCACACGATGGAAACGCGGCGGAAGGCCGCAAGGAAACGGCTGCTTTTCTCAAAGCGCAGTTGCGGGCCGCGCTGATCGAGCAACGCCTGGGGATGCCGGACCGCCTACAGCGATCCGATCTTTTGCAGCGCGTGATGCGGATCTGGCTGGTCGGACGGCCCGACACCGTGATCGGCGCCTACTGGCCGATCAAGGGCGAATTCGACCCCTTGCCGGCGCTGCACCGCTGGAAGGAGGACGGCGAACTCATCGACGAGCCGCACCGGCGCCGGATCGGGCTGCCGGTGGTCAACCGCGCCCACAAGACGCTGACCTTCCACTCCTGGTACCCGGGCTGCCCGATGGAGAACGACGCCTACGACATCCCCAAGCCCAAGGACACCGAGCTGATCGTGCCGACGCTGCTGTTCGTGCCCTGCCTGGGCTACAGCGCTGGCGGCTACCGGCTGGGCTACGGCGGCGGCTTCTATGACCGCACGCTGGCCTCGCTCGAGCCGCGGCCCTTCACCGTGGGCCTGGGCTTCACCGACGGCTTCCTGGAGAACCTGGAGCCGGAGGCGCACGACGTGCCGCTGGACGCGATCCTGAACGACAACGGCGTGGTCTGGCCGATTTCCTGACTTCCCCCTTCCGGGGGCGACACCGGCGGCCCGGCAAAGCCGGTTCCGCGGTGTCCCTGGCCTGAAACGCCGAGGCCTCAGTCCAGGTAGTCGATGGTGTCGGGGTCGGGCACTTCGCCGATGGTGGCGCGGGTGGTGGCGGCCTGCTGCTGCAGCCAGTCGCAGAAGGCCGAAACCTCGGGGCGCAGCGCGTTGCGCGGGCCGACCATGAGCCAGTAGGCCATGGGGGAATCCAGCCGGTGCTGGGGCAGCACCTCCACCAGGTCGCCGTTGGCCAGGCTCTCGGCGATCAGCGAGCTGCGGGCCAGCACCACGCCCTGGCCGGTCAGCGCGGCTTGGACCATCTGGTAGGCGTAGTTGAAGTAGAGCCAGCGCTTGGGCTGGGCCCGGCTCTGGCCGTTTTCCTCGAACCAGCGGCGCCAGGTCAGCCATTCGAGGTGCGTGCGGTGGGCGTCGCCGGCCTCGATCAGGGTGAAGCCCGCCAGGTCGGCCGGCGACTTGATCGGCGGACGGCTCTTGATCAGCCAGGGGCTGGCCACCGGCGTGAGCGTCTCGCCGAACAGCCGGATCGCCTCGCGCGGCATGTTCTCGGGCGGGGCGTAGCGCAGCGCCATGTCGACGTCGGCCACGTCCAGGTCGACTGCCGTGTCGCTGGCGTCGATGCGGATGTCGATCTCGGGGTTGTCGCGCTGGAAGGCCTCGAGCCGCGGGATCAGCCACATCGATGCAAAAGACGCAAAAGTCGTGAGCGAGACGCTCTTGCGCCCCGCGCTCTGGCGGATCTGCCGCACCGCGCCGTCGATGCGCGGCAGCGACTGCTGCACCGCCAGCAGCAGCTGCGCCCCGGCGCCGGTCAGCTCGACCGCCCGCGTGTGGCGCAGGAACAGCGCCACGCCGACCTCTTCCTCCATCGCCTGGATCTGCCGGCTCACGGCCGATTGCGTGAGCGCCATCTCCTCGGCGGCGGCGCGGAAGTTGAGGTGGCGCGCCACCGCCTCGAAGGCCCGGAGGTGGCCCGCGGAGATCGGCCGGGTGCGCAGATGGGTCTGGGAGTGCTGCATGGATTGATGCGGTCTGGGAATCAGTAGCGTACTTCCATTTCATTGGACCGCCAATGCGGGGAAGCAGATGATTCATTCCCGAAGCGCGCAATCTGCGCCTTGGAGAAACAGCCCCCCAGGAGTCCACCATGTCCGCCGTCTGCACCTCGCCATCGCTCTCTTCCCTGTCCCTGCCGTCCCAGGCCGCCGTGCCGCCCGCCGTGCGCCGTGGCGCCTGGCAGCTGGCCGCCGGCCAGGCCCTGAGCCTCAAGGCGCAGGGCGACAGCGTGCTGAGCGTGCGCCAAGGCCGGATCTGGGTCACGCGCGACGCGACCGTCCAGCAGGCCACCGAGGACCTGGTGCTGGCCCCGGGCGAGACCCTGCGGGTGGCGTCGGGCCAGCGGGTGGTGATGGAGCCCTGGGACGGCTTCGGCGCCACCTACAGCTGGGACGCCGCCTGAGGCCTTCCGCCCCCCCCGGGCGCGGCCTCAGCCGTGGATGTCGAAGCCCGGCTGCAGTGCCAGGAAGCGCTGCAACGCGGCCTCGCCGTCGAGTGACTGGAGGCCCGCCATGTCCTCGGCGCCCTCGCTCTGCGCAAAACCCAGGTCGAAGCGCCGGTAGCGCCGTTCGGTGCGCGCCTTCTCGTAGAGCACCCGCAGGTCGGTGTGCCGCGCATCCTGCCGCAGGCGTTCCAGCAGCGTCGTCACCGCATCGCGCGGCCCCTCGATGTGCTGGCAGAAATGGATCCCGTCGAACACCAGGAGGCCGGTGATGCCGCGTTCGGTGTTGCGACGGCGTGCCTGGGCCACGATCTGGCCGACGACGGTCGGCGTCTGGTGGGGTGCGAGGACGCTGAAATAGAGGAGTTCGTGGAGTGCTGGAATGGACATGGTGGCGCGCGAGGCGTGCGGAGTGTAGGCAGCCTTCGGACGCAACGAAATGTCAAAAGACACAGGCCGGGCGCCTATAGTCGGTGCGTGAAATTTGAAGACCACGCCCCTTCCTCGCCGCCGCCCGGGCGCCGTGAGCGGGCCTGCGACAGCTGCACGCTGCACGACAATCCGGCCTTCCTGCCGACCTCGCCGGAAGAGCTGCGCACCATCGAGGATTTCCGTGTCGGCACCCGCACCATCGCGGCCGGCCAGGTGCTGATCCAGGAGCATGTGCGCAGCCCGCAGCTGTTCACGCTCTACAGCGGCTGGGCCTTCCGCTACAAGACGCTCAAGGACGGCCGCCGCCAGATCCTGAGCTTCCTGCTGCCGGGCGACTTCATCGGGCTGCAGGACGAGTTCGCCGAAGGCCAGACGCATGGCGTCGAGGCGGCCAGCGAGGCGAGCTTCTGCGTGTTCGAGCGCGACCGGCTCTGGGACGTGTTCCACGCCCAGCCCAAGCTGGGCTACGACATCACTTGGCTCGCGGCCCGCGAGGAGAAGATGATCGACGACAACCTCGTGACCGCCGGCCGGCGCAATGCGAGCGAGCGGGTGGCGATGCTGCTGATGCACCTCTACCGGCGCGCCGAGCGCCTGGGCATGGTGCGCGACGGCTGGGTGGAGTTTCCCTTCAACCAGCAGCACATCGCCGATGCGCTGGGCCTGTCGCTGGTGCACACCAACAAGACGCTGCGGCGGCTGCAGCGCCTGGGCCTGCACAAGCTCGAGGCGGGCTGGCTGCGCATCCTGGAGCCGCATGCGCTGGAGACGCTGGGCGACTATTTCGAGCGGCCGTTGCGGCGCGTGCCGCTGATTTGAGACCTGTGTCACGCCCGGCGGCGGCGCGCATGTGCCGCCGGCCGCGCCATCGCGTATCGTCGGGGCTCCCTTTCCGGTCGGCGCTTGCAGCCGCGCCGAGCCTTCCACCCCTCCCGCTCCCAGCCATCGTCCCGTGAAGCTTTTGTCCCGCCAGCGTCTGCGCCAGATCTTCATGGTCGGCGGCGTCGAATCCTTCGGGGTGATCCTGAGCGGCATCGCCGGCCTGCTCATCGTGAACGTGCTGCCCAAGGAGCAGTACGCCGCCTACACCTTCCTCATCGCCTGCACCACGCTGATGATGGGCATCACCGACCTGGGCCTGGCGCACTGCTGCCTGCCGGTGGTGGGCCAGCGCAACCGCGACGTGCCCTGGGTGGTGGCGGCCTGCCACCACGTGTTCCACAAGCGCTGGGTGCTGCTCTCGGCGGGGCTGCTGATCATCGTGCCGTACTGGTACTTCACCTCGCGCCAGCACGGCTGGACCGGCCCGGGCTACTGGCTGGCGTCGGTGCTGGTCCTGGGCGTGGTGCTGGTGCAGCTGCGCGAGCACTACGCCACCACCGTGCTGCTGATCCTCGCGCAGATCTCGACGCTCAACCGCATCACCTTCGCCTCGTACGGGGTGCGCATCGCGCTGGTCGCGGCGGTGCTGCTGCTGCCCATGAACGCCTATTCGACCGCCGGCCTGATCACCGCGACCGCGGGCGCCAGCCTGGTGGCGCTGATGCTCTACGGGCGCCACTTCCACCAGCAGGGCATCGGCACCCATCGCCTGGGCGCCGACGATGCCCGGCGGGTCGACGGCGAGATCCTGCGCATCGCCAAGCCCTTGGTGCTGCCGGCCGTGTTCTACCAGGTGCAGGGCGTGGTCACGGTGTTCATCGTGTCCCTCTTCGGCACCGCCAACATGGTGGCTGAGGTGGGGGCCTTCGGCCGCCTGGCGATGGCGCTGGTGGTGGTCGACCGGGTCGCGAACGTGCTGCTGTTCCCCGCCATCGCCCGGGCGCCCGCGGGGCCGCGCTTCGTGCGGGTGCTGGCGCAGATCCACGGCCTCTACCTGCTGGCCATGGGCTGCACCTTCCTGACCTCGCTGCTGTTCCCGCAGTACTGGATCCTGCTGCTGGGCGAGCAGTACCGCAGCATGACGCCGCTGGTCTGGATGATGTTCCTGTCGTCGCTGCTCGGCAACGCCGCGGGCTTCGCCTTCCGGACGCTGACGGTGCGCGGCGCCACGGCCCGCCAGAGCTTCAGCATCGTCGCGACCCTGGTCACGCAGGTGCTGTACCTGTGGCTGGTCGGCATCAGCGACCTGAAGTCGGTGCTGGGCTTCGGCCTGGCCAGCAGTGCCGCCAGCTTCGTCTTCCAGTACAGCCTGCTGCTGGCCTGCTGGCGCGAGTGGCGCACCGAAGCCGTGTCGCCGGCCTGAGCGGGGCGCTTCAGCGGCGCTGGTAGACCCGGCCGATGGCCGACGCCAGGCGCAAGGCGAAGCGATGGCGCTTGATCTCGGCGTCCGAGAAGGCCCGGATCGGACCCTCGATGTGCTGGAAGTAGGCCTTGGTCGCCACCGAGGGCGACTGGCCGCCGATCGCGTTGCGGATGTGCGGCGTGTTCCAGGGCTTGGGCGAGCCGATCGCGTGCGACAGGTAGTAGCCGCCGGCGGTGAAGTCCATCGCGTCGGGGCCCGCGGTGTTGAGCGTCGCCTCGTGCGCGGTCAGCGCGAAGTTCAGTGCATCCTGGTCGGTCGAATGGAAGAGCGCGGCCGAGCCGCCCGCCTTGAGGTGCTTGACGCCCTGGTTGTAGTCGAGCACCAGGCTGCACAGGCGCTCCCAGAGCACCAGGAAGTCGACGTGCCGGCGCGGCACGCCGATGAAGCCGGCGTTGTAGTAGCGCTCGATCGGCCGGATCGACGCGATGCCGTGCTGGGCGAAGAATGCGCTCCAGAGCAGCCGCTTCGGGTGGCGCGAGGGAAAGGCCCAGTTGACGTCTTCGGCCAGCGAGAGGGCGTCGTCGGTGAACCAGCCGCAGAAGGAGGGCCAGTCGCACTTCATCACGATGTCGGGGTCGATGTAGGCCACCGTGTCGCTGTCGGGCGCGTACTTCTCGAACACGTCGCGCACGAAGGTCGGCTTGTAGTAGGTGAAGTGCACCGGCGTGTCGAGCAGCACCATGCGCAGCTGGAAGTCGGGGCTGACCTGGTAGGTGGCCGTGGCCGCGTCGTACGACGGCGAGCCGGTGAGCCAGGCCGGCAGCACGCCCCGGTAACCCGCCCAGAGCACGCCGGAGAAGCCGGCGGTGACCAGCGAATTGCAGAGTGCGGCAACCCCGAAGTGGTAGTTCCCTTCGAACAGCGTGCAGAGAGAAATTTTCATGGAGCTTGGGGTTGTAGCGCGCGAAGTGTAATCAAAAGTTTTAGTTCTCTTGCTTCTTTTCCCGATGCGCCGCGCGATTGTGCAGTTCCGGCCGCCAGACTGTGACGAAATGGACATCTGCCACGGCCGATAATCCGGCCCGACCGAACACCAGAGAAGCAAGAAGCATGAACAAAGCGCATACCGAGCAGCACACGACGGCTGTCGATGTCGTGGTGATGGCTGCCGGCAAGGGCACCCGCATGAAGAGCGCGCGCCCGAAGGTGCTGCACCGCCTGGGCGGCCGGGCCCTGGTGGCGCGGGTGCTCGACACCGCCGCGCAACTGGGCGCGCGCCACGTCGTGGTCGTGACCGGCCATGGCGCCGAGGCGGTCGAGGCTGCCATCGGCGCCGATTTCACCGCCATGGCGCCGCGCTTCGCGCGCCAGATGCCGCAGCTGGGCACCGGGCACGCCGTGCAGCAGGCCATGCCCAGCCTGCCCGACGACGGCACGGTGCTGGTGCTGTCGGGCGACGTCCCGCTGATCGGCCAGGCCGCGCTGCAGGCGCTGGTGGCGGCCAGCGCGGGCGAACGCCTGGCGCTGCTGACGATCGAATTCGACGACCCCACCGGCTACGGCCGCATCCTGCGGGCGCCCGATTCGGGCCAGGTGCTGGCGATCGTCGAGCAGAAGGACGCCAGCGAGGCGCAGCGCGCGGTGCGCGAGGTCTACAGCGGCATCATGGCCGTGCCGGCGCGGCTGCTCAAGCCCTGGCTGGCGCGCCTGGACAACCGCAACGCCCAGGGCGAGTACTACCTGACCGACATCGTGGGCTTCGCCACCGGCGACGGCGTGCCGGTGGTGGCGCACCGCATCGACGACGCGGCGCAGGTCGCGGGCATCAACAGCCCGGCCCAGCTCGCGGCGCTGGAGCGCGTGCTGCAGCTGCGGCAGGCCAATGCGCTGATGACCGCCGGCGTGCGGCTGGCCGACCCCGCGCGTTTCGACCTGCGCGGCACGCTCGCCTGCGGCAGCGACGTCGAGATCGACGTCAACTGCGTGTTCGAGGGCGCGGTGGCGCTGGGCGACGGCGTGCGCATCGGTGCCCACTGCGTGATCGCCAACGCCCGCATCGAGGCCGGCGCGGTGATCCATCCCTTCACCCACATCGACGGCGAGAAGGCGGGCGTGAGCGTCGGCGCCGACGCGCGCATCGGCCCCTTCGCGCGCCTGCGGCCCGGCGCGCAGCTGGGCGCCGAGGTGCACATCGGCAACTTCGTCGAGGTCAAGAACTCGACGCTGGCGGCCGGCGCCAAGGCCAACCACCTGGCCTACCTGGGCGACGCCACGGTGGGCGAGCGCGTCAACTATGGCGCGGGCAGCATCACGGCCAACTACGACGGCGCGAACAAGCACCGCACCGTGCTCGGCGACGACGTGCACATCGGCAGCAACTGCGTGCTGGTGGCCCCCGTCACCATCGGCGCGGGCGGTACCGTGGGCGCCGGCTCGACGGTCGGCAAGAGCACCGAGCCCGGCGCGCTGACCGTGGCGCGCGCGCGCCAGACCAGCTTCCCGAACTGGCAGCGGCCGGCGAAGACCCCGCGCTAGATCGGGAACAGCGGCAGCCGCGGATCGAATTTCGCGCGCTTGACCGAGAAGAAGGCCTTGACGTTGCGCACGTTGGCGTCGGCGTTGAACAGCCGCTGCGCCAGCGTGTGGTAGTCGGGCATGTCGCGCGCGATCACCACCAGGATGAAGTCCGGGCCGGGCGACACGCGCCAGCACTGCTGCACCGCGTCGTCTGCGACCGCGCGCGCCTCGAAGGCGTCGAGCGAGGCGGCGTCCTGGCGGTCCAGCGAGATCTCGGTCAGCACCTGCAGGCCATGGCCCAGGAGCGGCGCGAGCCGGTCGGGCGAGAGCAGGGCGACCTGGCGCTCGATCATGCCGGCGGCGCGCAGCCGCTGGACGCGGCGCATGCAGGTGGGGGGCGAGATGTGGACGCTGCCTGCCAGCTCCTGGTTGGTCTGCAGGGCATCGTGCTGCAGCGCATCCAGCAGCCGCAGATCGATCAGATCAAGGGTTATTTCTTCCATTTTAAGATATCAGGAGAAATTTAATTTCTTCATTGTTGTTGTGAGTAATTTTATTCCAAAAATACATTAATATTGACAGCAAATATCTTGAACCCAGACCTACGATCGCGGCCTTTCCAGCTCCATTCAAAGGCCTTCCCATGTGCGGCATCGTCGGCGCAGCCTCCCATCGCAACATCGTTCCCGTCCTGGTCCAGGGCCTTCAGCGTCTCGAGTACCGCGGTTACGACTCCTGCGGGGTGGCCGTCCATGCGGGCAACCTGACGCGCACCCGCACCACCTCGCGCGTCGCCGACCTGGTCACCCAGGTGCACGACGACCGCGTCGAAGGCCTGACCGGCATCGCCCACACCCGCTGGGCCACGCATGGCGCCCCGGCGGTGCACAACGCCCACCCGCACTTCAGCTACGGCCCGGGCGAAGACGCCGACAGCGCCAAGGCGCCCCGCGTGGCCCTGGTGCACAACGGCATCATCGAGAACCATGAAGTGCTGCGGGCCGCGCTGCAGGCCAAGGGCTACGTGTTCTCGAGCCAGACCGACACCGAGGTCATCGCCCACCTGATCGACAGCCACTACGACGGCGACCTGTTCGATGCGGTCAAGGCCGCGGTGCGCCAGCTGCACGGTGCCTATGCGATCGCGGCCATCTGCCGCGACGAGCCGCACCGCGTGGTCGGTGCGCGCGCCGGCTCGCCGCTGATCCTGGGCGTGGGCGCCGACGGCGCCGAGAACTTCCTGGCCAGCGACGCCATGGCCCTGGCCGGCGTGACCGACCAGATCGTCTACCTGGAGGAGGGCGACGTGGTCGACCTGCAGCCGGGCAAGTACTGGATCGTCGACCGCGAGCACAAGGCGGTCAGCCGCACCGTGCGCACCGTGCTGGCCCACAGCGGCGCGGCCGAGCTCGGCCCCTACCGCCACTACATGCAGAAGGAGATCTTCGAGCAGCCGCGCGCCATCGGCGACACGCTCGAGGGCGTGCAGGGCATCGTGCCCGAGCTGTTCGACGGCGTCGGCCAGGACGGCGCCACCGGCGCCAGCGCGCACCGCGTGTTCCAGGCCATCGACAAGGTGCTGATCCTGGCCTGCGGCACCAGCTACTACAGCGGCTGCACCGCCAAGTACTGGCTCGAAGGCATCGCCAAGATCCCGACCCAGGTCGAGATCGCGAGCGAATACCGCTACCGCGATTCGGTGCCCGACCCGAAGACCCTGGTCGTGACCATCACCCAGTCCGGCGAGACGGCCGACACGCTGGCCGCGCTCAAGCACGCGCGCTCGCTCGGCATGGAACACACGCTGACCATCTGCAACGTCGCCACCAGCGCGATGGTGCGCGAGTGCAAGCTGGCCTACATCACGCGCGCCGGCGTCGAGATCGGCGTGGCTTCGACCAAGGCCTTCACGACGCAGCTCGCGGGCCTGTTCCTGCTGACCCTGGCGCTGGCGCAGGCCAAGGGCCGGTTGAGCGAAGCCGACGAGGCGCGCTACCTCAAGGAGATGCGCCACCTGCCGGTCGCGCTGCAGTCGGTGCTGGCGCTGGAGCCGCAGATCATCAGCTGGGCCGAGGACTTCGCCCGCAAGGAGAACGCGCTGTTCCTGGGCCGCGGCCTGCACTACCCGATCGCGCTCGAAGGCTCGCTCAAGCTCAAGGAAGTGACCTACATCCACGCCGAGGCCTACGCCGCCGGCGAACTCAAGCACGGCCCGCTGGCGCTGGTGACCAGCGAGATGCCGGTGGTCGCGGTGGCGCCCAACGACGCGCTGCTGGAGAAGCTCAAGAGCAACCTGCAGGAAGTGCGCGCCCGCGGCGGCGTGCTCTACGTGCTGGCCGACGGCGATGCGCGCATCGAGAGCAGCGAAGGCCTGCACGTGATCCGCATGCCCGAGCACTACGGCGCGCTGAGCCCGCTGCTGCACGTGGTGCCGCTGCAATTGCTGGCCTACCACACGGCCTGTGCGCGCGGCACCGACGTCGACAAGCCGCGCAACCTCGCGAAGAGCGTGACGGTGGAGTGAGGGGGCGGGCCTCCTGCGCGCGTCGCAGGTCTTCCGCCAGCGGCTGCGCTGAACCGGGCGCCGGGCGTCAGCTGCGCGCCGGGGTCGGCTGCAGCGCCGCCAGCACGAAGCGCGTCGGCCCGCTGGCGCCGCGCTCGCTGACCGCCAGGCCCAGCTGCCGCCACAGCGGCGGGCTCAGTGGGCGCACGACGATGCGGGGATCGCGCGCGGGCTCCTGCGATTCCTGCGGCAGCAGGGCCGCGCCGTAGCCGGCGGCGACCAGGGTCCGGATGGCGTCGTTGTAGTTGAGCTCGATGCGCGGCCGGCAATGGACGCCCGCCGCGGAGAACCATTCGGCGGTCAGCCGGTAGAGGCTGGTGGAGGCGTCGTTCATGATCAGCGGCCGCTCGGCCAGCCATTGCGGGCTCAGCCGCCGGGGTGCCTTCCATTCCGCCGGCAGGAAGGCCACGACCGCCTCGCGCCGCACGGGCGTGACGTGGATGCCGCGCACAGCCGCCTGCGGCAGCGCCACCACCGCCAGGTCCAGGCTGCCCGCGGCGAGCCGGGCCATGCTGTCCTTCGAGGTCAGCACCTGCACGTTGACGTCGATGCCCGGATGGTGGCGCGCCAGGCGCTCGAGCGCGGGCGGCAGCAGGTGCGCGATGGCGCCGGTCGAGGCGCCCACCCGCACCCGGCCGGTCTGGCCGGCGAGCTGGCGCCGCACATCCTCCACGGCATCGTCGGCGTCCGCCAGCAGCCGGCGCGCACGCGCGATGAAGCCCTCGCCCAGGGCGGTCGGCTGGGCGGGGCCCCGCCCGCGCACGAGCAGCTGGCCGCCGAGGCGCGACTCCAGCTCCGCGATCTGGACGGTCACGGTGGGGGCCGCGAGATGCAGGGCGCGCGCGGCATTGGCCAGCGACCCGAGGTCGGCGATGGCCACCAGGGTGCGCAGATGGTCGAGGCTCAGTTCACGCATCGCGCTAATTTAACTTTTCTTAATTTCAGCTTCCAGATATTTAGCTGGAGCCATCGCGGCTGCGTGCCTACCATCGCACGCCATGGACCTCACTCTCTTCATCGACGGCGACCAGGGCACCACCGGCCTGGACCTGCAGAACCGGCTCCAGGGTGGCGAATTCCGCATTCGCACCTTGCCGGCGGCCCTGCGCAAGGACGCGGCCGCCCGCCGGGCCGCGCTCAATGCCTGCGACATCGCCATCCTCTGCCTGCCCGATGCCGCGGCGCGCGACGCGGTGGCGATGGTCGAGAACCCGGCAGTGCGAGTCATCGATGCGAGCTCGGCACACCGCACCAGCCCGGGCTGGGTCTACGGCCTGCCCGAACTCGATGCGGCACAGGGCGAACGCATCGCCTCGGCGGCGCGGGTCACGAATCCGGGCTGCTATCCCACGGCCGCGATCGCCTTGCTGCGGCCGCTGACGGACGCGGGCCTGTTGCCCGCCGACTACCCGCTCGTCATCCATGCTGTCTCGGGCTACTCGGGCCAGGGCCGGGCCGGCGCGGAAGCGCACGAGGCCGGCGCCGGCGCGCATTCGTTCAAGGTCTACGGCCTGGCGCTCGAGCACAAGCACGTGCCCGAGATCGAGGCCTGTGCCGGCCTGACGCAACGGCCGCTGTTCGTGCCGGCCTATGGCAGCTACCGGCAGGGCATCGTGCTCACCATCGCATTGCATGCGCGGCTGCTGCCTGCCGATGCGTCGGGCGCGCACCTCCACGAATGCCTTGCCGAACGCTACCGCGACGCGGCGCATGTGCGCGTGCTGCCGCTGTCGTCCGACGCGCCGATCACCGAACGCGACCCGCAGGTCCACAACGGCAGCAACGACATGAGCCTGGCCGTCACATGGAACGAGCGCACGGGCCAGATCGTGCTGAGCGCGGTGCTGGACAACCTGGGCAAGGGCGCCGCGGGCGCGGCGGTGCAGAACCTGCGCCTGATGGCCGGGGTCTGAACGAAGGGGCTGCCCGGATGAACTCCGGCGCAGGCCTCGATCGGCGGCGCCTCGCTGAAGGCGCGGAAGTGGCCGGTCAGCCTTTCTGGTCCAGGCTCAGCCGGTCGGACATGAAGTCCAGGAACGCTCGGATCTTGCTCGGCATGCCCTTGCGGCTCAGCACCAGGGCGGTGGCGTGCATCGACGGGCTCTCCCAGTCCTTGAGCACCCGGCGCAGCCGGCCCGAGCGCAGGTCGTTGGCGCACATCACGTTGGGCAGCATGCTGAGCCCCACGTGGCCGATGGCCATCTCGCGCGCGATCGAGATGTTGTTCACCACCACCTTGCCCTCGATGTGCGCGAAGCGGTGCGTGGCCTCGTTGCGCAGCGTCCAGATGCCGTCCGCGCGCTGCTGCGTGGTGATGATGCAGTCGTGGCGGTGCAGCTCGTCCACCGACAGCGGCACGCCGCGGCGTTCGAGGTATTCGGGGCTGGCGTAGACGCCGCGCGTGATCGTCGCGATGCGCCGGTAGGTCAGTTCGGTGTCCTTGAGCGGCCCCAGCTGGATCGTGAGGTCGTAGGGGTCTTCCCTTGGATTGACCGCGCGGCTGTTCACGTCGACCTCCAGTTCCAGCTCCGGATACGCCAGCACGAACTCGGCGATCGCCTTGCCGATCCACGACACGCCGAAGTCGATCGGGATGCTCACCCGCAGCGCGCCGCGCATCGCGGTCTGCAGCTGCAGCGTCTCGAGGCCGGCCTGCTCGACCTCGTCGACCACGCGCCGGCAGTGCTCGTAGAAACGCGCGCCGATCTCGGTGGTCGTGAGGCGGCGCTGGCCCTTCTTCAGCAGCACCGTGCCCACCTGCTGCTCAAGTTGGGTGAGCTTGCGGCTGATGGTGGATTTGGGCATGTCCAGTTCCGTCGCCGCGCGCGTGATGCTCTGCGCGTTCACGACGTCATAGAACAGTCGAAGCGAATTCAGATCCAGTTTGTCGGCCATGGCCCGGGTGTCTCTCTCGTGTGCTGAAACAGGCCGAGCGTAGTCGACATCGCCGCCCGTGGGGGCTTCGTGCGTTCCACCGCTGGAACGCCCGGTCCAGTTCTGACCCTATTCGGAACACAGGCCCGTTCCTACCATTTGCCCACAACAAGACAAAGCGCGCAGCCCCTGGTGCAGGGGCCGCGCCCCGGATTCACCACAAGACGGAGACACGCCAATGAACAGACACGCACTGTCGCGCCGGACGCTGCTTCGGGCCGCCTCGGCCTGGGCACCCGCCTCGGTCCTGGGCCTGGGCACGCTGGCCGCGCGCACTGCGGCCGCCCAGCCGGCCCTCAAATGGGCCAACCTGGCACCGGGCTTCACCACCCTGCTGACCGACTACATGGTCGCCAAGGAGCTCGACAAGGCCAACGGCCTGCAGCTGGGCAAACCCACGTCGTACACCGCGGTCACCACCTACTACAACGACTTCGTCGCGGGCAACTACGACATCTGCATCGGCAGCTGGGACACCTTCGCTTCGCGCCACCTCGCGGGCGTGCCGCTGCAGTACGTGTGCTCGGTGACCACCGGCAACATGATCAACATCATCACCCAGGCCAAGGGCCCGGCGACGATCCAGGCGCTCAAGGGCAAGACCTTGGCGGCGCCGCAGTCGACCGGCACCTACCGGATGATGCGCGCCGTGGTCAAGGAGCTCGCGGGCATCGACCTCGAGAGCCACGCGGTGGTGCAGAACGTCGACAACCCCGCGGCCTCGGTCACGCTGGTGATGGCCAACCGCGCCGATGCCGGCCTGACCTGGGAGCCCAACGTCTCGGTCGGCCTGGCGCGCGTGCCCGACATGCGCGTGCTCTACAACGCCGGCGAGGAATACCGCCGCCGCGTGAACCTCGACCTGCCCTACTTCGGCGTGGCGGTGCGCAAGGACGCCATCGCGCGCGACCCGACGCTGGTGGCGCGGCTCAACAAGGCCTTCGCGCAGTGCATCGACGGCATCACCGGCAAGACCGATGAGGCCGTGGCCATCGCGGGCGCCAACTCGGGCATTCCGCCGGAGGTGCTCAAGACCGCGATCGCCTCTAAGCGGCTGGAGTTCAAGCACACCTCGATGCAGACCGAGGAGGGCCGCCGCAGCATCCGCACGGCCAACGAGTTCCTGGTGCGCAACGGCGCGCTGCCCAAGGTGGTCGACAACGGGTTCTTCGCAGAATGAAACAGGCCGACATCCAGATCCCCGGCGCGGCCAAGCCCGCGCCCTCCGTGTCGGCGCGCAAGCCGCCGACCACCGCCGCCATCGTGACGCCGAAGCCGCGCGACCGCAGCGACCTCAAGGCGCTCTGCGTGGTGGTGGTGCTGATCTTCGCCGCGATGGAGATCGGCAGCTGGTACGTGCCCGACTACGTGATGCCCTCGCCGGTGGTGATCGCCAAGGCGCTGGGCCAGCTGCTGAGCACCGACCTGCTGCATGTCGCGATCACGCTGGGCCGGCTCTGCGTGGCCATCGTGTTCTCGGCCTTCGTCGGCGTCGCGATCGGCCTGCTGATGGGCACCTCGAAGAAGGTCGGCCCCTACTTGAAGGCCCTGGTGGTGGTCGACACCGGCATCCCCGCGCTGTCGTGGATGCTGCTGGCGGTGTTCTGGTTCAAGGACCCGGAGGCGCGGATCTTCTTCATCCTCACCGTGATCCTGCTGCCCTTCTATGCGCTCAACGTGTACGAAGGCGTGCGCGCCCTGTCCACCGACTGGGTCGACATGCTGGAGAGCTTCCGGCCCAGCCGCTGGCAGATGCTGCGCTACCTGGTGGCGCCGCACATCGTGCCCTACATCTTCCTCACCACCAAGTCGGTGATCGGCTATGCGATCCGGATGGTGATCTTCGCGGAACTGGTGGCCTCGGCCTTCGGCATCGGCTCGCGCATGAGCTTCGCGCAGTCGACCTTCCGCATCGACCAGGTGCTGGCCTGGACCGTGCTGCTGGTGGTTCTCAACCTGGTGATCCAGTGGATCGCCACCCTGGCCGAGGCGCGTTTCCTCGGCTGGCGCAAGGAAGCGAAGGTGCGCTGATGACGAACGTCCCCACCCCCCTGATCGAGCTGCGCGACGTCAGCAAGCGCTTCGGCAGCCACACCGCGATCGACCACCTGTCGATGGAAGTGCGCGAAGGCGAGACCGTGGCGCTGCTGGGCCAGACCGGCGCCGGCAAGAGCACCGTGATGTCGCTGCTCATGGGCACCTCTTCGGCCGACGACGGCACGGTGCGCGTGGCCGGCGCCGACCCGGCCCGCGACTTCGTGGCGCTGCGCGGCAAGCTGGCCGTGAGCTTCCAGACCGACCGGCTGCTGCCCTGGCGCACCGCGCAGGAGAACGTCGAGCTGGGCCTGCTGCTGCTCAACCGGCCGCGCGCCGAAGCCCGCGAACGGGCCGCGCAATGGCTGCAGCGCGTGAAGCTGGGCGATGCCGGCCACAAGTACCCGGCCGAGCTCTCGGGCGGCATGCGGCAGCGGGTGTCGCTGGCGCGCGCCCTGGCGGTCGATCCGGCGCTGGTGCTGCTCGACGAATCCTTCAGCCAGCTTGACCACGTGACCTCGCAGACCCTGCGCCGCGACTTCGCCGAGATCGTGCGCGAGCAGCGCAAGACCTGCGTCTTCGTCACCCACCGCATCGAGGACGCGCTCGAGATCGCCGACCGCATCCTGGTGCTGGCCGCGCCGGCGCGGGTCTGCCTCGAGCTGTCGGTGAGCGCCGCGCAGCGCCAGGACGCGGCCTGCATGGCGCGCATGCACCAGCAGATCGAGCGCGCCATCGGCGGCGACACCGACGACCCGGCCGAGGCCGACCCCTCTTCATTCACGACCACAGAGCACTAAGAGAAAGCGAACCTTCCCATGAGCTACCAGGACATCATCGTCGAGCAGGTGGAGGGCTGGCTGGAGGTCACCCTCCACCGGCCCGAGAAAATGAACTCGCTGCGCGAGACCACCGCCGAGGAGATCCTCGACGCGCTGGGCGAGGCCGAGTCGAAGCGCGAGATCGCCGCCGTGATCCTGCGCGGCAGCGACAAGGCCTTCTGCACCGGCATCGACACCAGCGAATTCACCATCGGCGACAACGAGTACTTCGACTTCTATCGCAAGCGCCGGCGCGCGCGCAAGGTCAACGAGCTGTTCCGTTCGCTGCCCGGCTACAGCAAGCCCGTCATCAGCGCCATCGAAGGCTTCGCGCTCGGCGGCGGCCTCGAGCTGGCGCTGGTGGGCGACATGATCGTGGCCGGCGCCAACGCCAAGTTCGGCCTGCCCGAGATCCGCCTGGGCCTGATGCCCGGCGGCGGCGGCACGCAGACGCTGCCGCGCCTGATCGGCCCCGCACTGGCCAAGGAACTGATGTGGACCGGCCGCCGCATCAGCGCGGCCGAGGCGCGCGAGTACCGGCTGGTCAACCACGTGACCGAGGCCGGCCAGGCGATCGAGAAGGCGCGCGAGCTGGCCCGCACCATCGCCGGCAACGCACCGCTGTCGGTGATGTTCACCAAGTCCGTGATCGACCGCGGCATGGACCTGCCGCTGGCCGAGGGCATGGCCGCCGAGGGCGACGTGTCCTTCATGTTGTATTTCACCCAGGACCGCAAGGAAGGCCTGAGCGCCTTCCGCGAGAAGCGCGCCCCTGGTTTCCGAGGAGAGTGAGAGATGAAGAAAAGAGACATCGTGATCGGCGGCTACGCCGAGACCGCCATCGATTTCAAGACCGGCCGCAGCGCCTACGACCTGGCGGGTGAAGCGCTCGACCAGCTGCTGGAGCGCACCGGCATCGACCGGAGCGAGATCGACGGCCTGTCGGTCACCACCGCGCTGTCGGAGGCGCAGAACCCCTTCTTCGCGGTCTACATGACCGAGGCGCTGGGCATCACGCCGACCTGGCTCAACTACGGCGGCATCGGCGGCTGCTCGGCCACCGGCGGCGTGGCACGCGCCATGTCGGCCATCCGCGACGGCATGTGCAAGCTGGCGGTCGTGATGTCGTCCGACGCGCCCAGCTCCGACTGGCGCTCCAACTACGGCGCCTACCGCAGCGAGTTCCAGGACCCGCCCGGCGTGCAGGGCCCGCCCGCCACCTTCGGCCTGCTGATGAGCCGCTACATCCACCAGTACGGCCTCGACCCCGAGGCGCTGGGCAAGATCGCGATCACCCAGCGCGCCCATGCGCTGCACAACCCCAACGGCTACAAGAAGTTCCAGAAGGAACTCACGATGGAGGAGTACCTGAAGTCGCGCGTCATCTCCGACCCGCTGCGCGTGCTCGACAGCGTGATGTTCTGCGACGGCGCCAACGCCTTCATCGTCACCACCGAGGAGAACGCCAGGCGCCTGGGCCTGAAGAAGATGGTCTACCCCGTGGCCTACGGCGAGGTCACCAACTTCAACGGCAGCGACCCGCTGGCCGACATCACGCAGTCGGGCTTCACCAGGATCGGCCCCGAGGTGCTGCGCAAGGCCGGCCTCGCGCCCAAGGACGTGCGCATGTTCCAGCCCTACGACGACTTCACCATCGCCGTGATGATGCAGTTCGAGGCCTTCGGCTTCTGCGAGCGCGGCGAAGGCTCGGCCTACACGCTGCGCACCGACCTGTCCTTCAACGGCGAGCTGCCGCTCAACACCGGCGGCGGCCAGATCTCGGCCGGCCAGCCCGGCCTGGCCAGCGGCGGCCTCAACCTGGCCGAAGCCGTGCGGCAGATGTTCGGCGAAGGCGGCAGCCGCCAGGTGCCCGACCCGCGCAACGCGCTGGTCACCGGCATCGGCGTGATCCCTTACGGCCGCAACTGGGGCACCAGTTCGGCCATGGTCCTGGAGGCATGAAGAACATGAGCGATACCACCCCCACCACGCCGGCCGCGCCGGTCCGTCCCGTGCCCCGGCAGGGCGTCTACGTCGACAGCAAGCCCTTCTGGGACGGCATTGCCCAGGGCAAGCTGGTGCTGCAGTACTGCACCGTCGCCAAGCGCTTCCAGCACTACCCCAAGCCGGTCAGCGGCTTCACCGGGCGCCGCACGCTCGAGTGGCGCGAGGTCGCCGGCACCGGCACCATCTACGCCTGCACCGTGGTGCGCATCCCGGGCCCGGGCGTCGAAGGCCGCATCCCGCTGTGCGTGGCCACGGTCGAACTCGACGAGGGCGTGCGCATCATCGCCAACGTGCTGCGCTGCGCGCCAAGCGACCTGGCGATCGGCAAGCGGGTCCGACTGGCGATCGACCAGCTGACGCCCGAGCAGGCCTACCCGGCCTTCGAACTGGCCTAGGAACGTCATGCGTCTCGAACACTTCATGGCGGCGCATGCGCTGCGCACGCCCTCGAAGCCGGCCGTCGTCGTCGGCGCCCAGCGGCTGAGCTACGGCGAGCTGCTGTCGAGCGCGCGCTCGCTGGCGGCCGGCCTGCGGCGCGCCGGCGTGGTGCAGGGCGACCGCATCGTCGTGTACCTGCCCAACTGCATCGAGTTCGTGCAGATCATGTACGCGGCCTTCTCGGTCGGCGCGATCGTGATCCCGGTCAACACCCGCAACACGCCGCGCGAGCTGGTGTATTTCGCGCAGGACAGCCAGGCGCGCGTGCTGGTGTTCCATGCCGAGAGCGCGCCGGCCATCGATGCACTAGGGAGCGAACTGCAGGGCATCCGCCGCGTGGCCGTGGGCGGCGCGGTGGCCGGCGCCGAGTCCTTCGAGACGCTGCGCACCCATTCCGACGAACGCCTGCCCGAGCTCGCGCTGTCGCCCGACGACGCGATGATCCTCTACACCTCGGGCACCACCGGCAAGCCCAAGGGCGCGATCCTCACCCACGCCAACTTCGTGATCGGCAATGCCTTCATCAACGCGGTGGAGTGGGGCGTGACGGCCGACGACGTGTTCCTCGTGACCACGCCGCTCGCGCATCGCACCGGGCTGGCGCGGCTCATGAACTCGATGTGCCTGGGCTCCAAGCTGGTGGTGATGGAGCGCTTCGACGCGCAGGCCGCGGTCGACACCATCGAGCGCGAGCAGGTCAGCGCGGCCGGCATGGTGCCCACCGTGGCGCGCATGCTGATGCCGGTGCTGGCCGAGCAGGCCGCGCGCTGCGCGAGCCTGCGCCACATCATCGTCACCGGCGAGGCCTTCCCGGTCGAGCTCAAGCGCCGGATGATCGGTTACCTGCCGCAGGCGCGGCTGCATTCCTTCTTCGCGATGACCGAGGTCGGCTCGGTCACGGTGCTGGGCCACGAGGAGCAGTTCACCCATCCCGCCTCGGTCGGCCGCGTCACGCCCGGCGTGCAGGTCAAGCTGGTCGACGACAAGGGCCAGCAGGTGTCGGTCGACGACGTGGGAGAGATCCTGGTGCGCTCGGGCGAGGCCGGCCGCTTCACCACCATGAAGGGCTACTTCGGCCGGCCCGAGGCCACGGCCGCGACCATCATCGACGGCTGGATCCACACCGGCGACATGGGCCGCTTCGACGCCGACGGCTACCTCTACATCGTCGACCGCAAGAAGGACATGGTGCTCAGCGGCGGCTTCAACATCTACACCAAGGAAGTCGAGCAGGTGCTGGTCGAGCACGACGACGTGGCCGATGCGGCGGTGGTGGGTGTGCCCGACGAGATCTTCGGCGAGGCCGTGGTGGCCTTCATCGAACGCCACCCGGGCCGCGCGCTGAGCGTGGAGGCGGTGCAGGAGCACACCCGCTCGCGCATCGCCAGCTACAAGAAGCCCAAGCACGTGTTCTTCGTCGACGCGCTGCCGCGCAACGGCGTGGGCAAGGTGATGAAGGCCGAGCTGCGCGAGATGGCGCTGGCGCGGCTGGCGCCGCAGCCCGCGCGGCGCGTGCCGGCATGAGCGCCGAGGCCATGCGCTGGGACACGCAGGCCGCCCACTGGATCGGCGGCCAGTGGCTGCCCGCGGGACCGTCCTTCGCATCGACCAACCCGGCCGACGGCACGCTGGTCGGCCATGCGCCGGCCGGCGGCGCGGTCGAGGCCCGGGCCGCGATCGATGCCGCGCGCCAGGCCTTCGAGACCACGCCCTGGCGCCACAGTCCGCGGCTGCGCGCCCAGGTGCTGCTCGACATGGCGAACCGGCTGGCGGCCGACGCGGCATCGCTCGCGCTGCTGCTCACGCTGGAGAACGGCAAGGTGCTGCGCGAGTCGGCCGGCGAGGTCGAGGGCGCGGCCTCCGAACTGCGCTACTACGCGGGCATGGCGCGCAGCGCGGCCGGCCGCGTGATCGAGCCCGCGCCAGGCGTGCGCTCGCTGATCACGCACGAGGCCGCGGGCGTGGTGGCGATCATCGTGCCCTGGAACGCGCCGCTGATCCTGTTCGTGCGCTCGCTGGCACCGGCGCTGGCGGCCGGCTGCACGGTGGTCGTCAAGGCGGCGCCGCAGGCCGCGCTGTTCATGCACCGCGTGGCGCAGCGCCTGGCCGAGACCGAGGGCCTGCCGCCCGGCACCGTCAACATCGTGCACGAGGCCGGCAGCGAGGCGGCGCAGGCCTTCGTCACCGCGCCCGGCGTCGACGTGCTGAGCTACACCGGCAGCACGGCCGTCGGCAAGGCCATCATGGCGGCGGCCGCGCCGCAGCTCAAGCGGCTGTCGCTCGAGCTCGGCGGCAAGGCGCCCTGCGTGGTCTGCGACGACGCCGACCTGGGCCTGGCGGTGCGCGAGATCCTCGCGGCCGGCACCATCCTCTCGGGCCAGCAGTGCACGGCCGCGAGCCGGATCCTGGTGCAGCGCCGCCTGCTGGGCGACTTCCGCGACGCGATGGCGGCGGCGATGCGCGACTTCCGCGTCGGCCCGGGGCACCTGCCCGACAGCCGCATGGGCGCGGTGATCGACCGCGCGAACCGCGACCGCATCCTGGGCCTGGTCGAGCAACTCGGCGCGCGCCACCGCCTGGTGGTGCGCGGCGGCCCGGTGGCGGACCTGCCCGCGCACGGCGCCTTCGTGTCGCCCACGCTGGTGGAGGTCGACGACCCGCAGTGCCCGGCGGTGCAGGACGAGCACTTCGCGCCGCTGATGACGCTCGAGGCCTTCGACGACGACCGCGGCGCGGTCGCGCTGGCCAACGCCACCCGCTTCGGGCTGGGCGCGAGCGTGTGGTCGCGCGACAGCGCGCGCGCCCAGCGCATCGCGCGCGAGATCCGCTGCGGCACCGTGTGGATCAACGCCCACAACAAGCTGTTCGCGGAAGCCGAGGTCGGCGGCTACAAGGAGAGCGGTTTCGGCCGGCTCCATGGGGCCGAGGGCATGCACGACTTCCTCGAGATCAAACACGTCTACCAGGAGATCGGCAGCCTCTGAGGCGGCCGCGATTGCCACCATGCTCAGACCCGAATCGGCCGCCGACGCGGCCTTCCGCCACGAGGTGCGCGACTGGCTCGCGGCCCACGTGCCCGAGGCCTTGCGCCACAAGACCTTCCGTCCGCTGCCCGCCGAGGGCATGCCCTGGTACCGCGCGCTGTCGCAGCGCGGCTGGATCGCGCCGCACTGGCCGCGCACGCACGGCGGCATGGGCGCGAGCCCGGTGCAGCAGGTGATCCTGATGGAGGAGATGGCGCGCGCCGGCACGCCCGACTTCCCGACCCAGGGCCTGAACCACATCGGCCCGATGCTGATCGCGCGCGGCACGCCCGCGCAGCAGCAGCGCCACCTGGGGCCGATCCTCGCGGGCGACGCGATCTGGTGCCAGGGCTATTCCGAGCCGGGTTCGGGCTCCGACCTGGCCAGCCTGCGCACCCGCGCCGAAGTGCGCGGCGACACCCTGGTCATCAACGGCCACAAGATCTGGACCACCTGGGGCCACCACGCCGACTGGATGTTCGCGCTGGTGCGCACCGCCAGCAGCGGAAAGCCGCAGCACGGCATCACCTTCGTGCTGATCGACATGAAGACGCCGGGCATCCGGCGCCGGCCGATCCGCACCATCGCGGGCGACGAGGAGTTCGCCGAGGTCTTCCTCGACGAGGTGATGGTGCCGCTGGAGAACGTGGTCGGCGAGATAGACAAGGGCTGGCAGGTGGCGACCGCCGTGCTCAGCGAGGAGCGCTTGCGCATCGGCGCGCCCGCGCAGGCGCTGCGGGCGCTGGAGCGGCTGCGCATGATGCTGCGCGCCACGCCCGCGGAGCGCGTGCCGCCCGGCGTGCACGAGGCCGTGGCGCTGGCCGAGGTGGAGGTCGAGACGCTGGTCGCGGCGTATCTCGAAGCCGCCGAAGCGGCGGCGCAGGGCCTCGCGGCCGACAGCTCCTACCTCAAGCTGCTGGCCACCGACACCGTGCACCGGCTGCTCGAGCTGGTGCGGCAGGTCGCGGGCCCGGCGGCCGCGCTGCGCGACGCCACCCGCCATGGCGCCGACCTGCTCGACGCCACCGAGATGTTCCTGCAGGCGCGCCGCCTGGGCATCTACGGCGGCAGCAGCGAAGTGCAACGCAACATCATCGCGACGCGGGTGCTGGGCCTGCCGGTCGCCGGAGCCAAGCCATGAACGCCGAAGCGAGCGCACCCCTGCGCATGATTGCCGAGAGCGCCGCCGACTTCGCGGCCTCGCACGGCGGACCGGGCGCCGCGCGCCGCGTGCACGAAGGCGGGCCTGCATGGGAGGCCGATGCCTGGAAGGCCATCGCCGGACTCGGCTGGCTCGGCATCGCGGTGCCCGAGGCGGCGGGCGGCCTGGAACTCGGCGCACCGGCGCTCTGCGTGGTCGCCGAGGAAGCCGGACGCGCGCTGCTCACGCCGCCGCTCACGGCGGGCATGGCGGCGGCCGCGGTGCTGGCCGAGGCCGGCGACGCCGCCGCGCCCACGCTGCAGGCGCTGATCGAGGGCACGCTCCATGTCGCGCTGGCGCAGGCCGAGCGCGGCGCGGACGGCACGCGCACGGCCTCGCTGGTGCCCGAGGGCGATGCGGCGGCGCAGTGGCTGGTCGCGAGCGGCCAGGGCGCGGACTTCGAGGCGCGAGGGCTCGACCCGGCCGCCCTCGGCATCGCCCTGCGCGTGCGCCACGCGGTGGACGGCAGCCGCCTGGCCGACCTGGCCATCGAGCCCGCGGCCTGGGCCGATGCGCCATGCCTGTTGTCGGGCGCGGTGGGCGAAGCAGCCTGGGCGCGCGGCCGGCAGCTCGCCTGGCTGGGCGATGCGGCCTACCTCTGCGGCCTGATGGACGCGGCCTTGCGCCTGGCGCTCGACTACCTGCGGCTGCGACGCCAGTTCGGTGTGCCGATCGGCAGCTTCCAGGCGCTGCAGCACCGCGCCACCGACTGCCATGTGGACGTCACCGCCACCCGGGCGCTGGTGCACGAGGCCGCGCGCGCCGCCGGCACCGCGCGCGCGGCCTGGGCCGCGGCGGCCGCGGTGCAGCGCGCGTCCGCGGCCGCGTTGCGCGTCACGCAGGAGGTGGTGCAGTTCCATGGCGCGATCGGCTTTGCCGACGAGCACGACGCGGGCCTCTACCTGCGCCGCGCCATGGCCGTCGGCGCGCGCCATGCCGGCGCGGCGCTGGCGGCGCTGCAGGGCCGCTGAGAACGAACGAGAAGAACAACAGGAGACAACCGAGATGAGCTACCCCACGATCGTTTTTTCCGGCCGCACCTTCACCCCCGAATGGATGGAGGCGGAGGTCGAGCGCCTCTGCGCCGGCCTCGAGGCCGCGGGCGTGGCACATGGCCAGACGGTGGCCGTGATGATGCGCAACAGCCCGGCCTATGCGGCGCTGATCCTGGCCTGCCGCCGGGCCGGCGTCTACTTCGTCTCGCTCAACTGGCACTGCAAGCCGCCCGAGGCCGCCTTCATGCTTGAGGACAGCGGCGCCGCGATGCTGTTCGTGCACGACGACCTGCTCGCGCAGGTGCTGGCCGGCGTGCCGGCCGGGGTTGCGCTGGTGGCGGTGCCGGCCGACCCGGCGCGGCCGCTGCCCGACGTGTCGGGCCGGGCCGCGCGCTGGGACGGTTTCGGCGTCGGCGTGCCGCCGATGGCGCCGCGCCCGCGGCTGCATTTCGGCTCGGTGCAATACACCTCGGGCACCACCGGCAAGCCCAAGGGCGTGCGCCGGCTGGCGCTGGCGCCCGAAGTGCGCGATGCGCTCGAGCTGGAGTCGCGCCGCATCGGCCGCATCGCCTCGGGCATGGCGCCCGGCGTCACCGCCATGCTGTGCGCGCCGATCTACCACAGCGCCTCCACCATGTACCTGGTGCAGGCCTGCGACGCGGGCGCGACGCTGATCCTCGAACCCGCCTTCGACGCGCTGCGCACGCTCGAGCTGATCGAGCGCCATGCGGTCACCCATGCCTATCTGGTGCCCACCATGTACCGCCGGCTGCTGGCGCTGGGCGAGGCCGAGCGCGCGCGCTTCAGCGTGGCCACGCTGCGCCATGTGGCCTCCACCGGCTCGCCCTGTCCGCCCGAGGTCAAGCGCCGCATGATCGACTGGTTCGGCCCGGTCATCACCGAGGCCTACGGCGCCAGCGAGACCGGCTACGTGACCTTCATCGATTCGCCTACCTGGCTGGCCAACCCGGGCTCGGTCGGCCAGGCGCTGGGGCCGGCACAGCTGCGCATCGTCGACGAGGCGGGCCGCGCGCTGCCCCCGGGCCAGGTGGGCGCGATCCACGTGCGCCAGCCCGCCTTGCCCGACTTCACCTACGTCAACAACCAGGCGGCGCGCGACGCGATGGAACAGGACGGCCTGGTCGCGCTGGGCGACGTGGGATACCTCGATGAGCGCGGCTTCCTCTACATCTGCGACCGGCGCACCGACATGATCATCTCGGGCGGCGTGAACATCTATCCGGCCGAGGTCGAGGCCGTGCTGCAGGGCATGCCCGGCGTGGCCGACTGTGCGGTGTTCGGCATTCCCGACGAGGAGTTCGGCGAGGGCGTGGCGGCCGCGGTGCAGCTGCGGCCCGGCGCCGAGCTCGATGCGGCCCGCATCCAGGCCTTCCTGCGCGAGCGCATCGCCAACTTCAAGGTGCCGCGCACCATCGACTTCCACGCCGCGCTGCCGCGCGAGGACACCGGAAAGATCTTCAAGCGCCTGCTGCGCGAACCCTACTGGCGCGACCAGACGCGCCGCATCTGAAGCCCCACCGTCGGGGCGCGTCCCGAGGGACGTGCGCCGCCGGTGTGCCCGCCCATCGCCTCCAGGAGTCCACGCATGCGCCTTCCCCCGATCCTTTCCGAGCGGCTGCGGTTGCCGGTGATCGCCTCGCCGCTGTTCATCATCTCGAACCCCGAACTGGTGATCGCCCAGTGCAAGGCCGGCATCGTCGGGTCCTTCCCGGCGCTCAACGCGCGACCGCAGGAGGAACTGGCGCGTTGGCTGCAGCAGATCACCGACGCGCTCGCCGCGCACGACCGCGCCCATCCCGAGCGGCCGGCCGCGCCCTTCGCGGTCAACCAGATCGTGCACCGCACGAACGACCGGCTGCAGCAGGACCTCGAGGTCTGCGCGCGCTTCAGGGTGCCGATCGTGATCACCTCGCTGGGCGCGCGGCCCGAGGTGAACGAGGCGGTCCATGCCTACGGCGGCATCGTGCTGCACGACGTGATCGACAACGCCTTCGCGCGCAAGGCGATCGAGAAGGGCGCCGACGGCCTGATCGCGGTGGCGGCCGGCGCCGGCGGCCATGCGGGCACGCAGTCGCCCTTCGCGCTGGTGCAGGAGATCCGCCAGTGGTTCGACGGCCCGCTGGTGCTGTCGGGCGCGATCGCCAGCGGCCGTTCGATCCTGGCGGCGCGCGCCATGGGCGCCGACCTGGCCTACATGGGCTCGGCCTTCATCGCCACCGAAGAGGCCAACGCCGCGGCGGCCTACAAGAAGATGATCGTCGACAGCACGGCCCGCGACGTGGTGCACACCAACCTCTTCACCGGCGTGCACGGCAACTACCTGCGTCCCTCGATCGTCGCGGCCGGCCTCGACCCCGACCAGCTCGCGGCCGGCGATCCGGGCGCGATGAACCTGGGCACCGGCCGCATCAAGCCCAAGGCCTGGAAAGACGTCTGGGGCTGCGGCCAGGGCATCGGCGCGATCGACCGCGTGCTGCCGGCCGCGGCGCTGATCGACCGCCTGGCGGCCGAGTACGACGCCGCCCTCGGCGAGGGGCTGGGCCGCCCGCACGCGGCGGCCTGAGCCTGCCTTTCGAATCACACAACAAAAGGAGACAAGCATGAGCAAGCATCTTTGGATTCGGGCCGCGCTGTGCGCGCTGGCCACGGTGGCGCTGCAGCCGCTGGCCTGGGCGCAGGCCGTGCCCACGCTCAACAAGCCCGGCCGCATCGTGGTCACGGTGCCGCCCGGCGGCGGCATCGACACCATCGCGCGCCGGCTCGCGACCAAGGTGGCACCGGCCCTGGGCCAGCCCGTGATCGTGGAGAACCGGCCGGGCGCCTCGGGCGTGCTGGGCGTGGACAACATCGTGCGCTCCGCGCCCGACGGCAGCTCGCTGATCCTCGCGGCTGGCTCCACCATCACCGTGCTGCCGCACCTGATGAAGAAGCTGCCCTACGACGCCACGAAGGACCTCACACCGATCGCGCAGATCGGCGTCACGCCGCTGGTGATGCTGGTCAACGCCGACAACCCCGCCAGGACCCTCGGCGAGTTCGTGGCCGCGGCCAAGGCCCGGCCGGGCAGCATGAGCTACGGCTCCTACGGCAACGGCACGCTGGGCCACCTGATCGGCGAGGCCTTCAAGCATGCGGCCGGCGTGGACCTGGTGCACGTGCCCTACAAGGGCTGCGCGGCCGCGATCAACGACCTGATCGGCGGCCAGCTGAGCGCCGTGATGTGCGACATCGGTTCCTCGGCCGCCTTCCTGCAGCCTGGCAGCCGGCTGCGCGGGCTGGCGATCACCGGCACCGGCCGCGTCGCGGCCTTCCCCACGATCCCCAACTTCCCCGAGGCCGGCTATCCCACGCTCGGCCCGCTGGTCGGCTGGCTGGGCATCTTCGGCCCGGCGAACATGCCCAAGCCGCTGGTCGCGACGCTGATGGCCGACTTCGCGGCCGTGATGAAGACCGAGGACATGCGCGCCGCGCTGGCCCAGATCGGCTACGAGGTCGGCGACCCCGACCCGGCGCGCTTCGCCCGCACGGTGCGCGAGGACACCGTGCTCTGGGGCAAGCTGATCCAGAGCATCGGCGGCATCGTGCTGGAATGACCAGGAGCACCCGCACCATGCGCGAAGCCTTCACTGCCCTCGCTGCCTTCATCGGCCGCACGCACGGAGTCCGCTGACGATGGACCTCGATTTCACCGCCGCCGAAGAGGCCTTCCGCGCCGAGGTGCGCGCCTTCCTCGCCACGCAGCTGCCGGCCGCGCTGCGCACCCGCGTGGCCGAGGGCCGCACGCTGACCAAGGCCGAGATGGTGCAGTGGCACGCGATCCTGCAGTCGCGCGGCTGGCTCGCGAGCCACTGGCCGCGCGAGCATGGCGGGCCGGGCTGGACCGCGGTCGAGCGCTTCATCTTCGAGTACGAATGCGCGCTGGCCGATGCGCCGCGCACCTTGCCCTTCGGCCTGATCATGCTGGGGCCGGTGCTGATCCGCTACGGCACGCAGGCGCAGAAGGCGCACTGGCTGCCGCGCATCCTCGACGGCAGCGACTGGTGGTGCCAGGGCTATTCCGAGCCCGGCGCCGGCTCGGACCTGGCCGCGCTGCGCACCCGCGCCGTGCGCACCACCGACGCGCGGGGCGAACACTACCTCGTCAACGGCCAGAAGACCTGGACCACGCTCGCGCAGCATGCCGACATGATCTTCTGCCTGGTTCGTACTTCGACGGAGGCGCGCCCCCAGCGCGGCATCAGCTTCCTGCTGATCGACATGAAGTCGCCCGGGGTGGAGGTGCGCCCCATCGTCACGCTGGACGGCGAGCACGAGGTCAACGAGGTGTTCTTCACCGACGTGCGCGTGCCGGTGGAGAACCTGGTGGGCGAGGAGAACGAGGGCTGGACCTGCGCCAAGTACCTGCTCACGCACGAGCGCAACGCCGGCATCGGCTTCTGCGTGGCGGCGCTGCAGCGGCTGAAGACGGTGGCGGCGCGCGTGCAGCGCCAGGGCCGCCCGCTCGACCAGGACCCGCTCTTCGCGGCCCGCATGGCGCGGGTCGAGATCGCGCTGGAGAACCTCAAGACCACCAGCCTGCGCGTCACCGCCGCCGTGGCCGCGGGCGGCTCGCCTGGCGTGCAGAGCTCGGCGCTCAAGGTGCTGGGCAGCGAGATCCGCCAGGAACTGTCGTCGCTGATCCGCCGCGCGGTCGGGCCGCGCGCCCAGGCACAGCTGGCCGATGCGCTGGCACTCGACGGCAGCCCGCCCGAGGCCGCCACCGCCACTGCGCAGTACCTCAACAACCGCAAGCTGTCGATCTTCGGCGGCTCCAATGAAGTGCAGCGCGGGATCATCGCGAAGACGATGTTGGGCCTGTGAGCCATGGAGGAGGTGGAGGTGGAGGTGGAGGTGGAGGTGGCGCGGCGTTCAGTGGGCGGGCCGCAGGCTGCGCAGCATGTTCACCAGCCGCGGGCCGATGTCGTGTACCAGGTCTTCCCGAGTGCAGCGGAAAGTGGGCACGACGCAGTTGAAGATCAACTGGCGCCCCTCGAGCGTGGTGTCGAAGGGCGCTGCGACCGCGGCCACCTCGGGCCGGAGTTCGCCGTGGTTCGCGCAGAAGCCGGCGCTGGCATAGAAGTTCAGGTTGGCACGGATGTTGGGCTCGTACTGGGCCCACAGCGCCGGCTGCCGCAGCCGGATCTCGTGGATCAGCGCCTGCCGCTCCGTCGCGGGGCAGGCCGCGAGGTAGGCCCAGCCGATGGCCGTGGCCGCGATCGGGTAGCTCAGGCCGATGTCGGCGATGCGTGCCGAGAAGGCCGAGCGGCTGCGGCTGACCTCGATGAAGACCATGTCCAGCCGGTCGCGGATCGCCAGCGACACCGAGCCGCGCACCGAGGCCGAGAGCTCGTGCATCGGCGCGCGCGCGGCCTGGCGCAGCCCGATGTTCGCCAGCAGCGGATAGGCCAGCGACACCACCGCCGAACCCAGTGCGTAGCGCTGCGAGTCCGGCACGTTGCGCAGGTAGCCCAGCGCGCAGAGCGTGTAGGTGAGGCGGGAGATGGTGGCCTTCGGCAGCCCGGTCTGCTCCGACAGCTCGCGGTTGCCCAGGGTCGGCCGGGCGGGCGTGAAGCATTTGAGCAGCGCGAGGCCGCGCGCCAGCGTGGTGGCGAACTGGCGATCGCCGCCGAAGTCGGCGTCTTCGGCCAGCACGCGCCGCACCGATGGCGGCGTTTGATTCTTGTTGGATGACATAGCGAAACATCGATGGAGATACGAATGGAATATCCATATCTTGGACGTCCCTATTAAACCGGAGACCCACCATGTTCTACGAACCCGGCCGCACCGCCAGCGGCCTGCCCTACAACCCTTTCAAATCCTGCTGCGTGCCGCGACCCATCGGCTGGATCTCGACCGTCAGCCCGCAGGGCGTGCACAACCTCGCGCCCTACAGCCAGTTCCAGAACCTGACCTGGGACCCGCCGACCGTGACGGTGGCGGTCAACTGCCGGCCCGACGGCTCGATGAAGGACACCGCCGCCAATGCGCTGGCGACCGGCGAGTTCGTCTGGAACATGGCCACCTACGATCTGCGCCAGTGGGTGGTGTCCTCGGCCCAGGCTTTCGGGCCGGAGGTCGACGAGTTCAGCCAGCTGGGCATTCCCACCGTGCCCTCGAGCCGGGTCAAGCCCTTGCGCGTGGCGGCCTCGCCCGTGCATTTCGAATGCCGGCTTCGGCAGTCGCTCTACATCCCGGCCAACACGCCGGAGGCCAGCACCTACCTGCTGATCGGCGAGGTGATCGGCGTGCACATCCAGGAGGACGTGATCGACGCCGACGGCGTGCTCGACATCCTCAAGATCAAGCCGCTGGCGCGCGTCGGCTACCTCGACTACGTGAGCGTCGAGTCGAAGTTCCAGGTGGTGCGGCCCGACTTCGAGGGCCTGGACACCGTGCCGTACATGCAGGAGGCGATGAAATGAGAAGGCGCCTGATGCTGCGCGTCGCCGCCGCTGGCGGACTGGCGGCGTCGACGGCCACGCTGCCGGCGCGGGCCGCCGGCTACCCGAGCCGGCCGCTGCGCATCGTGGTGCCGTGGGCCGCCGGCACCGGTACCGACCTGAATGCGCGCGCGATCGCGCAGCAGATCACGGCCGACAGCAGGCAGGTGGTGGTGGTCGACAACAAGGCCGGCGTGGGCGGTTCGATCGGCACCGCCGAGGTCGCGCGGCTGCCGGCGGACGGCTACACGGTGCTCGCGACCTCCAATGCCCATGTGGCGAACCTGTTCCTGATCAAGAACCTGCCGTATGACCCCTTGCAGGATTTCGTGCCCGTGGGCAGCACGCGGCGGCTGCCCTCGTTGCTGGTGGCGCGGCCGGGCCTCGGGGTGTCGACCATCGCGCAGCTCACCGAACTCGCGCGGCGCGAGCCCGGCAAGATCAGTTTCGGGGCCGGCACCTCGGCCGGCCGCATGGGGATGGAGCTCTACCAGCAGATGGCGGGCGTCAAGCTGCTGCACGTGCCCTACAAGAGCGCGACCGCGGCGCTCAACGACCTGCTGGGCGGGCATTGCGACGTGATGTTCGTCGACATCTTCAACAGCCTCACGCAGATCCGGGCCGGCACGCTGGTGCCGCTGGCGGCCTCGGGACGCACGCGGCTCAAGGTGCTGCCCGAACTGCCGACGGTGGCCGAGTCGGGCCTGCCCGGCTACGAGATGACGAGCTGGAGCGGCCTGTGGCTGCGCAAGGGCGCGCCCGAGGCGGCCGTGGCCTACCTCAACCGGATGGCACGCAAGGCGGCGGAGGCCGAGCGCGAGAGCGTCGAGGCCACCGGCGGCGAGGTCTTCGTGGACACGCAGGAAGCCTTCGCGCGCTTCGTCGACGCCGAGGTGGCGCTGTGGCGCCGCACCGCGGCGGCGGCGAAGATCGTGCCCGAGTGAGTCACGGCGCGCCCTGGCGCCGCTAAGCTCGTGCCATGTCCCATGACCGTTTCTCCGAGCTCGCCGTGTTCGTCCGCGCGGTCGAAAGCGGCAGCTTCTCGGCCGCCGGGCGCCAGCTGGACCTCAGCGCCTCTGCTGTCAGCAAGGCGATCTCGCGCCTGGAGGAACGGCTGGGTGCGCGCCTGCTCCACCGCACCTCGCGCTCGCTGCAGCTCACCTACGAAGGCGAGGTCTTCATCGTCGGTGCGCGCCGGGTGCTGGAGGCGATGGACGATGCGCAGCGCAGCCTCAGCGAACTCACGGCCGAGCTGAGCGGCAGGCTGCGCATCTACACGCTGCCCAGCTTCGGCTACACGCTGGTGCCCTTCATCGCCGAGTTCGTGCGGCGCTTTCCGCGCATCAGGATCGACATCCAGCTGGGGGCCGAGCGGGTCGACCTGGTGGAGCGCAACATCGACCTCGCGATCCGCCTGGGGACGCTGCAGGACAGCGCGTACTTCGCGCGCAAGATCGGGCTGACCAAGCACGTGATCTGCGCCGCGCCGGCCTACCTGGCGCGCCGCGGCACGCCGGCCACGCCGGCGGCGCTGAAGGACCACAACTGCCTCAACTTCTCGATCCGCACGCATGACATCCACTGGGGGCTGCGCGCCGAGTCGCCGCTCAAGCCGGCCTCGGTCGATGGCGACATCACCTCGAACCAGGCCGAGATGCTGCACCGCCTGTGCGTGGCCGGCGTGGGCATCACCGAGCTGCCCTACTACGTGGTGGAGCAGGACATCGCCAGCGGCGCGCTGGTGACGCTGCTCGACAGCGACGCGCAGCCCGAGCACGACCCGATCTGGGCGATCTACCCGCACAACCAGAACCCGAGCCCGCGCACCACGGCCTTCATCGAGTTCCTGCGCGAACGCATCGCGGCCTCGCCCGGCTTCCTGCCGCCGGGCTGAAGCGCGGGGGTCAGGCCGCCTGCGGGCCGGGCCACAGCAGCGTGTGGCCGTCCCAGTCGCGCGCCTGCCGCGCGATGCCGGCATAGAAGGCCTCGCTGGTGTCGGTGATCTCGATCAGCTCCTTCATCGCGTGCAGCGGCGTGGCGCCCTCGAAGTAGGCGATGCGTGCGCCGCGCGCGGTGCGCGCCGTGTAGAGCGCCTCGCGACCCTGCGCCTGTTCCTCGGCCACGCGCGCATCGAACTGCCGCGTGCCGATGCCCCAGTGGTGGAAGCCGTGGCCACGGCGCGCCACGCCGTCGCGGAACACCGAGGGCTGGTCGTCGTGCTGCTGGATCAGCTCCAGCATCAGGGTGCCGTGGAAGGCCAGCGCGATCGACAGGTCGTGGTTCACCTCGCGGCCGCGGTAGAACGCGCCGGGCCGCGGCTGCGAGGTGCGGAAGCGGTACCAGGGCCCGACCCGGAGCTGGGCGCTGAAGCTGGCCATGGCCTGGTCGATGTCCTCGACCACATGGCCGGCCTGGATCGCGGTCTCGGGGCGGCCGCCGAAAAGGAAGTCGTTCATCGTGGGGTGCGGGTTTCGAAGGCGTGGGGGAAGAGCAGGGCCTTGGTCGCGACGCGGCTGTAGGCCGCTTCGAAGGCCTGCAGGCCGTCGCGCAGCGCGTAGCGGTGCGTGACCAGCGGTGCGAACTGCGCCGGGTGCGCGGCCACGGTGTCGATCACCTGCTGCCAGCCCTCGCGCGTGTTGCCGTAGCTGCCGCGCAGCTGCAGCTGGCGCCGCACCAGGCGCGTGATGTCGATCGCGCCCGGCGCCGGGTGGATGCCGGTGGCCACCAGCACCCCCTGGCGGCGCAGCAGGCCCAGGCCCTCGTCGACGGTGGAGGCCACGCCGGTCATCTCGATCACCGCATCGAAGCCCTCGCCGGCCAGGGCCGCGAGCCGCTGTTCCGAGCCGGCCTCGGCGCGGTCGACCAGCGTGTCGAAGCCCATGCGGCGCAGCACGGCGAAGCGGTGCGTGTCGGCATGGCCGGTGACAACGATCTGGCGTGCGCCGGCCAGGCGCGCGAACAGCGCCGCGCCCTGCGCGATGGCGCCCGCGCCCATGACCAGCAGCCGCTGGCCCGGCCCGATCCCCGCGCACGCCACCGCGTGGTGCGCCACGGTGAGCGGCTCGATCAGCGCGCCGAGCTCGGCGTCGAGCGTGTCGGGGATCGGCAGGCAGTGGGCGGCCGGCACCGTGACCCAGGGCGCGAAGCAGCCGTCGCGCTGGGTGCCGATGCCGACCGGCAGCGCGACCACGCGCCGGTCCAGCAACGCGGCCGGTGCGCCGGCGCCGAGCCTGACCACGCGGCCGCAGAACTCGTGACCGAGCGTGAGCGGCAGCCGCGGCCACAGGAAGTCGTAGGCCGAGCCCTTGGCGTCGTAGATGTGCAGGTCGCTGCCGCAGATGCCGGCGGCCTCGACCTCGATCAGGACGTCGCCGGGCGCTGGCGTCTGTGGTGCGGCGGCCTCGGCCAGCGCGACGCCGAAGCCGGGCGTCAGTTTTCGCAATGCAAGCATGGGGCGCTCCGGTTCAGGCGCTGTTGGCGCGCAGGCCGCCATCGATCACGAAGGGCTCGCCGGTCACGTAGGGCACCAGCCCGGCGGCCAGGGTCGCGACCAGCCGGCCGACGTCCTCGGCCTCGCCCCAGCGCCGCAACGGCACCTCGCCGCTTGCGATGCGCGCGTCCTGCGGGCCGGTGTCGAGCGAACCGGTCATCTCGGTGCGGATGAAGCCGGGCCGGACGTCGTGCACATGGATGCCGTGCGGCGCGAGCCGCAGCGCCATGACCTTCGCCATCATCGCCACCGCGGCCTTCGACATGCAGTACTGCGAGCGGTTGAGCCGCGCGTAGTGCGCCGCCATCGAGGAGATCACGATGACGCTGCGGTAGGGCCGCGGTGCCGGGTCTTCCAGCATGCGCCGCGCGACGGCCTGGGTCAGGAAGAAGGTGCCGCGGATGTTGAGGTCGAAGTTGTGGTCGAAGTCCGCGGGCGTGATGTCCAGCACGTCCTTCAGCGGCCGCGCGGCCACGCCGGCGTTGTCGACCAGACAGTCGATGCGTCCGTGCAGCGCGAACACATCGGTCACCAGCGCCGCATGGCCTTCCAGGTCGGCGATGTCGGCGCGGCGGAAGTCGGCGCGGGCGCCGAGCGCGCGCAGTTCGGCCAGCGTGGCCCGTGCACGTTCGTCGTCGTGCAGGTCGACCAGCACCAGGTCGAAGCCCTGGTCGGCCAGGGCGAGCGCGCAGGCGCGGCCGATGCCCTGGCGCCCGCCGGTGACCAGGGCCACCGGGCGGTCGGGGGGCGCGCTCATGTGCCACCGCCCAGCTGGCTCGGCCGGCTGCTGTAGGCGGTGAGCGGCGGGCAGGCCGCCGGGTCGACGATGACGTCGATCACCGTCGCCCGGTCGGCCGCCAGTGCGTCCTGCAGCGCGGCGCGCAGCGCGCCCGGCGCCTCGACCGTGACACCGTGCAGGCCGCAGGCGCGCGCCACCGCGGCGTGGTCCACCCGCTCGAAGCGGGTGTCGGTGCGGCCGCCGTAGCGGAACACCTCCATGTCCTCCTGCATGCCGAGCACGCCGTTGTTGAGCACCAGCAGTACCAGCTTGATGCCGTGGCGCCGGATCGTCTCGAGCTCGCTCCAGACATGGCCGAAGCCGCCGTCGCCCACCACCGACACCACGGTCGCGCCGGGTTGCGCGAGCTGCGCCCCCATCGCGAGCGGCAGGCCCCAGCCCAGGCCGGCCAGGCCGCGCGGCACCAGGAAGCGGTCGCCCGCGCGGCGTGCCGTGAGGTAGAGCGTGGTCCAGACCGAGGCGTAGCTGGCGTCGGCCGAGACGATCGCCTCGGCCGGCAGCAGCTGCTCGAGTTCGTGCATCAGGCGTTCGGGCCGGATCGGCAGCCGGTCCTCGGTGCGCACCCCTTGTTGCAGCCGGCGCGCCTCGGCATGCGAGGACGCGATGCGCTGCTGCAGCGCAGCGCGGCCGGCGTTGCGCAAGCCGGGCTCGTGTTGCGCCATAGCCTCGGCCAGTGCCTCCAGGCCCAGGCGTGCATCGCCGACCAGGCGCAGCGCCTCGTAGTTGCGATCGATCTCCACCGGGTCGATGTCGAGGTGGACGAAGCGCGCGTGGCGCGGGTACTGGGCCCAGGTGTCGGTGCCGTTGGCGGCGGTGCGCGTGCCCACCAGCAGCACCACGTCGGCGTCGGTGATCAGCGAGCGCGCCTCGTAGGCCGGCGCACCGACCGCGAGCACGTTGCCGATCACGCCGAGCGACAGCGGATGCAGTTCCGACACCGCGCCCTTGCCCATCATGGTGGTCGCGACCGGCAGGCCGAAGCGCTCCTGCAGCGCGGCCAGGGTCTGCGCCGCGCCCGACAGGTGGACGCCGCCGCCGGCGATGACCAGCGGGCGCTGTGCGGCCATGAGCAGGTGCGCGGCCTCGCGCACGCGCTCGGGCGCCGGCACCACCGGGTCGAGCGGGAAGCGGCCGTTGTTCGCGCGGCGCGTCGGCGCGCCCGTGGCCTCGCTGTCGGCGACGTTCACCGGCAGCAGCAGCACCGCCGGGCCGCAGCGGCCGCTGGTCGCGGCGCGGAAGGCCATGTCGACCCATTCGTCGACACGGTCGGCCGTGTCGATGCGGCCGACCCACTTGGCGCAGCCGGCGAACAGCTTCAGGTGGTCGTACTCCTGGAAGGCATTGCGCTCGCGCAGCGCCACCGGCACGTCCTGGACCAGCGCCACGATCGGCACCGAGGACTTGAGCGCCTCGGCCAGCGGCGCGACCAGCAGCGTCGCGGCCGGCCCGTTCTGCGCGGTCACGACCGCGGTCTGGCGGCTGATGCGCGCATAGCCGTCGGCCATGGCGCCGCCCGCGTTCTCGGTGCGGTAGCCGATGTTGCGCATGCCTTGCTGCGGCACCGCGAGATGGAAGCGCACGGGGTTGCACTGGCCGAAGACGACTTCGACGCCATGGCGACGGCAAGCTGCCGCCACACGGTCGGCCACGCTGCCACCGTTCTGTTCGGAAATGGACATGAAAAACCTACTTGGGGGAAGAACTGGGGAAGCGGCTCTTGAGCTTGGCGACGTCGTCCTGCGAGCGCTCCAGCACCACGCGGTACTGCGCGCCCGTGAGCGGTGCCGGCTCGATGCCGTAGGTGTCGCGCAACTGGGCCTGGAAGGCCGGATCGTTGACCACCTTGAGCGTGGCCGTCTCGAGGCGTTTGCGGATGGGCTCGGGCAGGTTGGCGGGCCCGCCGACGCCGAAATAGACGTCGGTCACCACGTCGTAGCCCAGCTCGCGCAGCGTAGGCACCTCGGGCAGTTCGCGCAGCCGCGTCTCGCTCGCCACCGCCAGTGCGCGCAGCTTGCCGTTCCGGACGTGCGGCATGAAGTCGGTGGGGTTCTGCAGTACCACGTCGATCTGCTTGCCCAGCAGCGCCACCACCGAGTCGGAGCCCGAGCGGTAGTTGGCGGTCTCGAACTGCAGCCCGGTCTTCTGCGCCAGCAGCAGCATGCCGAGCGTGTTGACCGAACTCGGCGCGCCGAAGTTCAGGCCCCCCTTGGCCTTCTTCGAGGCCGCGATCAGGTCGTCGATGTGCCGGTAGGGCGAGTCGGCGTTGACCACGATCGCGTACAGGTAGCGGCCGACGCTGGCGATCGAGCTGAAGTCCTTGACCTTCTGCGGCGTGTCGGTCACGAGCTGCCAGGTGGACATGCCGGAAGACAGCATGCCGATCTGGTAGCCGTCGGGTTGGGCGCGGGCCAGCAGCCCGCCCATCACCGTGCCCTGGCCGCCGGGACGGTTGAGCACGATCACGGGCTTGCCCAGTTCCCTGGACAGTTCGACGCCGAGCGCGCGGCTCACCAGGTCGGTGGTGCCACCGGGGCCGAACTGGACCATGAAACCGATCTCGCGCTCGGGCCATTCCGCGCAGGCGGCGGTGGCGAAGAGCGCGAGCAGGAAGGCCCCGAGCGCTTGGCGCCATGGTCGGGAACGGGCGGGAAAGAGGGTCATGTGGGCGGGTCTCCGTTGTTGAATGGCCGCCACGCAGGCCCTGTCATGGCACTGTCGAAGCGGCCCGGAAATGCTACGGAGATCGCGCGCCGGGTTCGAGCCGTCGCGCGGAATCACGAGGATGAACATCCGTCACAGATGGCGGCATGCGGGGCCGTTGGCATCAAGGCCGATGCGCTGCGCGCGCGCTTCCTGTCCACCACGCTGCCGATCTTCGAGCGTCTGGGCATCCATGTGGTGTCGGTGTTCGCGCCAGGCGCACCGCAGGGGGATCTCTGGTACATCGTGCGCTTCGACAGCGAGGCCCAGCACGCCGCGGCCTGGGCGGCCTTCGGAGCGAACGAGGAGTGGCGGCGGGCCAAGGCCGCGTCCGAAGAGGACGGGCCACTGCTGGCCAGCCAGAAGGGCTGCTTGCTCGCGTCGCTGTTCGAGCGCGCCGACTGAGTCTGCGCGGCCCGCGGACCTCAGCGCCGTTCGGGCGTTCCGAGGTGCCGCAGCAGGGCGGCGTCGAAGGCGGCGGGTTGGTCGATGTTCGGAAGGTGCCCGGCCTGGGCGATGACTTCGAGCACGGAGCCGGCCATGCGCCGCTGGATGTCGGCCATGGCCTGCGGCAGCACGCCGTCGTTGGCGCCGACGATCAAGGTGGTGGGCAGGGCGATCTCGTGCACGCGTGCGAGGTAGTCCAGCCCCTGGATGGCGCGCGCGCAGCCCACGAAGCCCGTCACCGAGGTCGATGCTGCGACCTGCAGCAGGCGTTGCGCGGTGTCGGGATGCGCGTCGAGAAAGGCGCGGCCGAACCAGCGCTCCAGCGTGGGTTGGGCCAGCGCGGCGCAGCCTTCGCGCTCGGCGGTGGCGATGCGCTCGTCCCAGGGCGCCGCGGCTTCGGGCGGCATGTCGGCGCGCGCGGCGCACAGGCAGAGGCTGGCAAGCCGATCGGCGTGCGCCAGCGCCAGGCCGAAGCCGCTCATGCCGCCCAGCGACAGGCCGACGTAATGCACCTTCTGGAGCCCGAGTGCGTCGAGCACCGCGATGGTGTCGTCGACCAGCTGCTGCATCGTGGCGGGCGGCTGCCGGGCGACCGAGTCGCCGTGGCCGCGCGTGTCGGCGCACAGCACCTGCCAGCCGCGCGAGGCCAGCAGCGCCGCCTGTGTCGTCCACATGGCGCTGCTCGAGAGGATGGAGTGCGCCATGTACACGGCCGGTGCGCGAGGATCGCCATGGCGATGCACCGCGATCTGGCCGGCGGCCGAGGGCAGGGGGATGAGCTCCGAGAGGGTCTGCATGGAAAGCGTCCTGAAGTGCTGGACAAAGGGGCGGCTCAATAGCCGGCGAAGAACTCGATCGCCACCTGCTCCGGCGGCACGCCGCAGGCGTCGAGGCCGTCCTGCATGGCCGCGACCATCGCGGTCGGTCCGACGATGTAGTAGTGGCTGGCTTGCCAGTCGGGCACTTCCTGCTGGATGAGCTCGGCGGTGATCAGCCCGCTGCGCGTGGCCGGCGTGATCGCGTCGCCATGCGGTGCTGCCTCGCCCTGTTCGGCGATCACATGGACCACGCGCAGCGATGGCAGCTCGGCGCAGAGCCGCGCGAGTTCGTCGCGCCAGGCGGCGAGATCGGGCGTGCGGTTGCCGTAGAGCAGGGTGACGGGCGGCGTGGCCTTGCCGCATGCCGCCTCGTGCTGCAGGTGCCGCAGCATGCTGTAGAAGGGCGTGATGCCGATGCCGCCGGCCAGCATCACCAGCGGCCGGGTCGGGTCCGCGGGCAGCACGAAGTCGCCCATCGCCGGGCTCAGCAGCACGCTGGCGCCTTCGCTGCCGAGCGCGCAGGTCGACAGGTGGCGCTTGAAGGGCGTGTCGCGCATGCGCATCGCGATCATCAGCTGCGGGTCGTGCGGTGCGCTGGCGATCGACAGCATGCGCTCGCCGTCGTCGGAGCCGTCCTCGGGGACGTCGAAGCCGGCCAGCTGCACGCTGACGAATTGGCCGGCCTCGAACGCGAAGCCCGCGGGGCGCTCGAGGAAGAAGGCCACGGTGTCGGTGGCGACGGTCGTGCGTGCGAGCACGCGGACGGAGAAGCTGTCGGGGTCGGTCATGGGGCGCTGCCGTTTCGGGTGGGGGAGGGGGCGGGAGACCAGGAGACGCTGACGTCGCCGCCGACGAAGGTCTGGCAGGCCATGCGGTACCCCTGTGCCAGCTCGGCCTCCGACAGGTGTTTGCGCTCCTTGGGCTTCACCGTGTCGGCATGTTCCAGGCCGCGTTCGATCCGGCATTTGCAGGTGCCGCACAGGCCGCCGCCGCACTTGAAGGGAATGCCGCCCTGCCCGCGCAGCGAGACCCGCAGCAGGTTGCTGTTCTCGGGCGCGGTCAGGACCTTGTGGTCGTTGGTGATGAAGGTGATGCTGATCATGGGCGGTCGAGTTCCGATGCGTCGATGCGCACCAGGCGCACGTCCAGGGTCCCGAAGTTCACGAGCTGCGACAGTTCCTCGCGCGCGGCCTCGAGCGTGTCGAAGCCCGGCAGGAACTTGGAGGGCACGAGATTGCGCAGGGGCGGATCGCCGTCTTCCACGATCGCGACCTTCACCGGTCGCTGCAGCTGCGCGATCACGAAGCGCGCGCGCCGCTGGCCGCAGAAGAAATAGTCGTGGGCTTCGACGGCATGGAGTCCGTCGCACAGTTCGGTGCGGAACTGCCCGTCCTTGTTCGTGAGGATCACGTATGCAGAGGCCATGGGAAAGGTCGGTGGGGTGTCAGGTGGGCGCGGTCTCGCCCTGGCTGATCTCGATGTCGTGGTGGATCCAGAGCTGGCAGGCCAGCCGGAAGCCCGCATCGACCTGGTCGCCGAGCTGCTTCTTCTCTTTCCAGTTGGGCTCGGCCAGGTGCTCGGCGCCGCGCAGGACCCTGCACATGCACTTGGAGCACTTGCCCATGCCGCAGCCATAGTCGAGGTGCGGGAAAGGAAACTGCTTGATGCCGGCGCGCACCACCAGGTTGGTGTTGGGCCGCACCTCGCCTTCGTGGCACTGGCCGTCTTTACGGATCACAACTTTGGGCATGGGCAATCGGTTCCATGGGTCGCGGGTGGGGCGCTCGGGCCGCATCGGTCGGCGCCAGGGCTCGAGGGCTAATGTCGAAGCGAAGCCCGGCGCGCGTCAAACCACATCAGCACCGCCGATGTGTGGCATCAAAAGCATTGATAGGAGTGGACGGTTTGCATCGCCAATCCCTAGGATCACGCCAAGCCCCCCAAGGGCCCCGTGCCGCGCGCCCCCGGTGGCCGCGGACCTCAGTTCAGACCCACGAAGGACCACCCCATGACCGCATTGATGAGCAAGGAAGATTTCCGCCACGCACTCGAGGAAAAGGTGCGGGGCAAGAGCGCGAACAAGTCGCCGTTCAGCATCGCCTGGGCCGAGGGCCGGCTCTCGCGCGCCCACCTGGCGCGCTGGGCCGAGAACCACTACCACTACGTGGGCCCGTTCGCGGACTACCTGGGCTTCATCTACGCGCGCACGCCGGCCCATCTGCTCGAGGTCAAGGACTTCATGCTGGCCAACATGTACGAGGAAGAGATCGGCGGCGACCGCCACACCGACCTGCTGATCCGTTTTGCGGAAGCCTGCGGCTCCTCCCGCGCGCGGGTCACCGACCCCGACAACATGCTGCCCTCGACGCGCGGCCTGCAGAGCTGGTGCTATTCGATGGCCATGCGCGAGGACCCGATCATCGCGGTGGCCGGCATCGTGGTGGGGCTGGAGTCGCAGGTGCCCTCGATCTACCGCAAGCAGGCGCCGACGCTGCGCGACCAGTACAAGTTCACCGACGAGGAGGTCGAGTTCTTCGACCTGCACATCGTGTCCGACGAGATCCACGGCGAGCGCGGCTACCAGATCGTGATCGAGCATGCCGACACGCCGGAGCTGCAGGCCGCCTGCCTCAAGGCCTGCGAGGTCGGCGCGCAGATGCGCCTGCTCTACACCGCGGAGCTCTTCCGCGTGTACGTCCAGCAGGACCTGGAGAAGGAAGCGGCCGCGCTGGTCGACTGAAGCCTCCGATTCCCGCACCCACATCGACACAGCATGAGCATCCAACAAGACGCCCTCAACCTCATCGACGGCCGCTGGCAGCCCGCGGCCGGCGGCGCATGGGGCCACCGCCACGACCCGGCCGACGGCGCGCCGCTCGGGCGCCATGCGGCCTCGGAGCGCGGCGATGCCGAAGCGGCCGTGGCCGCGGCACGCCGGGCCTTCGAGCTGCCGGGCTGGTCGCAGAACCCGCGCCTGCGCCAGCTGGTGATGCTGCGCTGGGCCGACCGGCTGGAGGCCCAGGCCGAAGCGCTGGCGCAGCTGCTGACCCGCGAGAACGGCAAGGTGCTGGCGCAGTCGCGCGGCGAGATCGCGGGTGCCGTGTCGGAGATCCGCTACTACGCGGGCCTGACGCGCTACATGCCGGGCCATGTGTTCGAGGTCGAACCCGGCGCCTACTCGACCCTGCTCAAGGAGCCCGCGGGCGTGGCCGGCATCATCGTGCCGTGGAACGCGCCGGTGGTGCTGTTGATCCGTTCGCTGACCCCGGCCCTGGCCGCGGGCTGCACCACGGTGATCAAGCCCGCGCCGCAGACGGCGCTGATCACCGCGCGCGTGATCGAGGCCCTGCATGGCTGCGAGGGCCTGCCGCCCGGCGTGGTCAACCTGGTGAGCGAAGACGGCCATGCGGTGGCGCAGTACCTGAGCGAGAGCGCCGAGGTGGACGTGCTGAGCTTCACCGGCTCCAACGCCACCGGCCAGCGCATCATGGCCGCGGCCGCGCCCACCATGAAGAAGCTGTCGCTGGAGCTGGGCGGCAAGTCGGCCTGCCTGGTGTTCGAGGACGCCGACATCGAGCAGACCGCGGCCGCGATCGCGGTGGCGGCCACCATCATCAGCGGCCAGCAGTGCACGGCCGCGCGGCGCGTGCTGGTGCATGCGCGCCAGTACGACGCCATGCAGCGGGCCCTGACCGCGGCGCTGGCCGCGCAGCGCGTGGCGCCGGGCCTGGTCGAGGGCGCGCAGATCGGGCCGCTGATCGACGCCGACGCGGCCCGGCTGGTGGGGCAGCGCATCGACGATGCGCTGCAGGCGGCCGACGCGGTGCTGCTGCGCGGCCGGCGCGAAGGCAACTTCGTGCACCCTTCGCTGGTGGCGCACCGCGACACGCGGGCCTTCTTCGTGCAGGAGGAGATCTTCGGCCCGCTGCTGGTGCTGGAGCGCTTCGAGGACGAGCGCGAGGCCATCGCACGCGCCAACCACACCGAATTCGGCCTGTCGGCCAGTGTCTGGACGCGCGACGGCGCGCGCGCGATGCGCGTGGCCCGCGCGCTGCGCAACGGCACGGTCTGGATCAACGACCACAACAAGCTCTTCGCCGAGGCCGAGACCGGCGGCTACCGGCGCAGCGGCCTCGGCCGGCTGCACGGCTACGACGCGCTGATCGACTTCCAGGAGATCAAGCACATCTACCAGCAGGTGGGCACGGCCTGAGCCAAGGCTGCGCGGGCGCCTTCTACAATCGCGCTCCACCCGCGCCTCCGGGCGAGCTCACACCACAAGGCCCGCGTGGACCTCCGGCAGATTCAGTACTTTCTCGCGCTCTTCGAAGACGGCTCGATGACGCAGGCCGCCAAGCGGCTCGACGTGGTCCAGCCCACGCTGAGCATGCAGATCGCGAAGCTGGAGGAAGAGCTGGGCCAGCCGCTGTTCGAGCGCAAGCGGCGCGGCATGGCGCCCACCGCGCACGGGCGGCTCATGTACCGCCTGTTCCTGCCCATCGTGCGCGACATCGACAACGCGCGCGAACAGCTCGCGCAGCGCAGCGAGGTGGTCACGGGGCATGTGTCGCTGGGCCTGATCTCCTCGGTGGCCGAGAGCGTGCTGCCCGAGGCGCTGTCGCGCTTCAATGAAGCCTACCCGCACGTGGAGGTCACGGTCTCGGTCGGCTACAGCGCCATGCTGATCGACTGGGTGACCAGCGGCCAGCTCGACGTCGCGATCATCAACGAGCCGCGCGCCAAGCTCTCGCTGGCCACCGAATCGCTGGCCGAGGAAGACATGCTGCTGGTCACGAGCGCCGAGCACGGCCCCCGCCTGCCCGCCAACGTGCGGCTCGCGCGGCTGCCCGAACTCGACCTGGACCTGGTGCTGCCCACGCGCCGGCATGGCCTGCGCGGCGTGCTGGAGGCCTCGGCCCGGCAGGAGGGCATCGTGCTCGCGCCCAAGTTCGAGATCGACGTGCTGAGTACCATCGTGCGGCTGGTGGAGCGCACGCGCTTCGCCACCATCCTGCCGCGCATCGTGGTGCAGCGCGCGGTCAACGAGGGCACGCTGTCGGTCTGCCCGATCCTGTCGCCGCGCATCGTGCGGCACGTGGTGCGCGTGAGCCACAAGCGCCGGCCGCTGAGTGCCGCCACCCATGCGCTGATCGACCTGGTGGCCGACGAGATCCGGCGCGTGCTGAGCGCGGGCGACGCGCGCAAGTGAGCCGCGCGGGCGGGCGCTGAAGCGCTCCCGTGCCGCATCGACGCTTCGTCCGCAGCCTGACCGAGCGGCCTTTGCCAATTCGCAAGCTTCGCAAATTCGCGGATTTCACTTCGCACAGATTCGCCTTTTCAGTCCTTCCGTCGATGCAGGCCTTTGCGTAGATTGCGAGGCCATGAACCCACCCGCTGGAACCACCGCGCTGCACGAACTGGTGCTGCCCGCCCATGCCAATCACCGCGGCACGCTGTTCGCGGGGCAGGGGCTGCAACTCATGACCAAGGCCGCCTTCCTGGCGGCGCGCGGGCTGGCGCAGCGCGAGGTGGTGATGGCCGGCGTGACGCGCGCCGACTTCCTCGCACCCGTGCCGGTGGGCCACCAGCTCACCCTGCGCGCCTGGGTCAGCCGCATTGGCCGCAGCTCGATGACCGTGTGCGTGACCGGCCTGGCCGACCGCCCCGGCATTCCCGTGGAAGAAGTTCTCAAGGGCGTGTTCGAGATGGTGGCGGTCGACGCCGCCGGACGCCCCGCCGCCATCGACCGTTCTTACCTGGACAAGGAAACCGCATGACCCCCACGACCCCCACGACCGAGCGCGCCGCACCGGCGGCCGCCTTCAAACCCAAGAAGTCCGTCGCCCTGTCGGGCGTGACCGCGGGCAACACCGCGCTGTGCACCGTCGGCCGCACCGGCAACGACCTGCACTACCGCGGCTACGACATCCTGGACATCGCCGAGGTCTGCGAGTTCGAGGAGATCGCGCACCTGCTGGTGCACGGCAAGCTGCCCACGCGGGCCGAGCTCAAGGCCTACAAGGCGCGGCTCAAGGCCATGCGCGGCCTGCCCGCGAGCGTGAAGAGCGCGCTCGAGAGCCTGCCCGCCGGCGCCCATCCGATGGACGTGATGCGCACCGGCGTCTCGGCGCTGGGCTGCATCCTGCCCGAGAAGGACGACCACAACCTGCCCGGCGCGCGCGACATCGCCGACCGGCTCATGGCCTCGCTGGGCTCGATGCTGCTGTACTGGTACCACTGGAGCACCCAGGGCAAGCGCATCGAGGTGGAGACCGACGACGACTCCATCGGCGGCCACTTCCTGCACCTGCTGCACGGCGAGAAGCCATCGCAGCCCTGGGTGCGCGCGATGCACACCTCGTTGAACCTGTATGCCGAGCACGAGTTCAATGCCTCGACCTTCACCGCGCGCGTGATCGCCGGCACCGGCAGCGACATGTACTCCTCGATCGCCGGTGCCATCGGTGCGCTGCGCGGCCCCAAGCACGGCGGCGCCAACGAGGTGGCCTTCGAGATTCAGAAGCGCTACGACGCACCCGACGAGGCCGAGGCCGACATCCGCCGGCGCGTGGAGGCCAAGGAAGTGGTGATCGGCTTTGGCCACCCGGTCTACACGGTCAGCGACCCGCGCAACGTGGTGATCAAGGGCGTGGCCCGGCAGCTGTCCGACGCGGCCGGCTCGACCAAGATGTACGACATCGCCGAGCGGCTCGAGTCGGTGATGTGGGAGGTCAAGAAGATGTTCCCCAACCTGGACTGGTTCAGCGCCGTGAGCTATCACATGATGGGCGTGCCCACGGCCATGTTCACGCCGCTCTTCGTGATCGCCCGCACCAGCGGCTGGGCGGCCCACGTGATCGAGCAGCGCGTCGATAACAAGATCATCCGGCCGAGCGCCCACTACACCGGCCCGGAAGACCTGGTGTTCGTGCCGATCGGGGCGCGCAGCTGAAGCGTGGCGCTGGCCCATGCGGCGATCCGGCGCTGTGCCAAAGTCGTGCAGGGCAAGGACCTCCGCACCGAACAAGAACCGAGCTTTCACGCCGGAAGCGCGCGGCGCGCCCGGCGAGCGATCCACCACGATGAACTCCTCCTACAGAAAACGACTTCCCGGCACTGCGCTGGACTACATCGACGCGCGCGCCGCGGTCGACGCCCTGCGGCCCGGCGCCTGGGACGGCCTGCCCTACACCGCGCGCGTGCACGCCGAGAACCTGGTGCGGCGCTGTGACCCGGCCATCCTGGAGGACTGCCTGCTGCAGCTCGTGGAGCGCCGGCGCGACCGCGACTTTCCCTGGTACCCGGTGCGCGTGGTGTGCCACGACATCCTGGGCCAGACCGCGCTGGTGGACCTGGCGGGCCTGCGCGATGCGATCGCGGCCGAAGGCGGCGACCCGGCGCAGGTGAACCCCGTGGTGCCGGTGCAGCTGATCGTCGACCATTCGCTGGCCGTGGAGTGCGGCGGGTTCGACCCGCAGGCCTTCGAGAAGAACCGCGAGATCGAGGACCGCCGCAACGAAGACCGCTTCCATTTCATCGAGTGGACCAAGCGCGCCTTCGCCAACATGGAGGTGATCCCGGCGGGGAACGGGATCATGCACCAGATCAACCTGGAGAAGATGTCGCCGGTGGTCTACGTGCAGGACGGCCTGGCCTTTCCCGACACCTGCGTGGGCACCGACAGCCACACGCCGCACGTCGATGCACTGGGCGTGATCGCGGTGGGCGTGGGCGGCCTCGAGGCCGAGAACGTGATGCTGGGCCGTGCCTCGTGGATGCGCCTGCCCGACATCGTCGGCGTCGAGCTCAGCGGCCGGCGCCAGCCGGGCATCACCGCCACCGACATCGTGCTGGCACTCACCGAATTCCTGCGCCAGCAGAAGGTGGTCGGCGCGTACCTCGAGTTCTTCGGCGAAGGCACGCAGGGCCTGACCATCGGCGACCGCGCCACCATCTCCAACATGTGCCCCGAGTACGGTGCCACGGCCGCGCTGTTCTACATCGACGAGCAGACACTGACCTACCTGCGGCTCACGGGCCGCGAGGACACGCAGGTCGCGCTGGTCGAGACCTACGCGAAGACGGCCGGCTTCTGGGGCGATGCGCTCCAGACGGCCCGCTACGAACGCGTGCTGCGTTTCGACCTCTCGGGCGTGGTGCGCAACATGGCCGGCCCGTCGAACCCGCACCGCCGCCTGCCGACCTCGCAGCTGGCCGCGCGCGAGATCGCCGTCGGCCTCGACGCGGCGCGCCAGCAGGAGGCCGCGGGCCTGATGCCCGATGGCGCGGTGATCATCGCGGCCATCACCTCGTGCACCAACACCTCGAACCCGCGCAACGTGATCGCGGCCGCGCTGCTGGCGCGCAACGCCAACCGGCTGGGCCTGCAGCGCAAGCCCTGGGTCAAGTCCTCGCTGGCACCGGGCTCCAAGGCGGTCGAGCTCTACCTGCGCGACGCCGACCTGCTGCGGGAGCTGGAGCAACTGGGCTTCGGCATCGTCGCCTTCGCCTGCACCACCTGCAACGGCATGTCGGGTGCGCTCGACCCGGCGATCCAGCAGGAGATCATCGACCGCGACCTCTACGCCACCGCGGTGCTCTCGGGCAACCGCAACTTCGACGGCCGCATCCATCCCTATGCCAAGCAGGCCTTCCTGGCCTCGCCGCCGCTGGTCGTGGCCTACGCGATCGCGGGCACGATCCGCTTCGACATCGAGCGCGACGTGCTGGGCGTCGTCGAAGGCAAGGAGATCCGCCTGCAGGACCTCTGGCCCGGCGACGAGGAGATCGATGCCATCGTCGCGGCCTCGGTGCGGCCCGAGATGTTCCGCCAGGTCTACGAGCCCATGTTCGCGATCCATCCGGACAGCGGCGAGAAGGTCGGCCCGCAGTACGACTGGCGCCCGCAGTCCACCTACATCCGCCGCCCGCCCTACTGGGACAGCGAGGGCGTGGGCGCGCTCGCGGCCGTGCCGCGCACGCTGCGCGGCATGCGGCCGCTGGCCTTGCTGCCCGACAACATCACGACCGACCACCTGTCGCCCTCCAACGCGATCCTGCTGGACAGCGCCGCGGGCGAGTACCTGGCGAAGATGGGCCTGCCGGAAGAGGATTTCAACTCCTACGCCACGCACCGCGGCGACCACCTGACGGCCATGCGCGCCACCTTCGCCAACCCGCAGCTGGTCAACGAGATGGCGGTGGTCGACGGCGTGCAGCAGAAGGGCTCGCTGGCGCGCCTCGAACCCGAGGGCCGGGTGCTGCGCATGTGGGAGGCGATCGAGACCTACCTGACCCGCCGGCAGCCGCTGATCGTCGTGGCCGGCGCCGACTACGGCCAGGGCTCGTCGCGCGACTGGGCCGCCAAGGGCGTGCGCCTGGCCGGTGTCGAGACGGTGGTGGCCGAAGGCTTCGAGCGCATCCACCGCACCAACCTGCTGGGCATGGGCGTGCTGCCGCTGGAGTTCAAGCCCGGCACCACGCGCCTCACGCTGGGCCTGGACGGCAGCGAGACCTTCGACGTGGCCGGCCGGCCCGCGCCGCGCACCGATCTCACGCTGCTCGTGCACCGCAGGAGCGGCGAAGTCCTGCAGGTGCCGGTGACCTGCCGGCTCGACACGGCCGAGGAGGTGTCGATCTACGAGGCCGGCGGCGTGCTGCAGCGTTTTGCGCAAGACTTCCGGGCCGCGAACAAGCAGGCCGCCTGAAGACCACCACCATTCCCTCACCATGGCATCCGTTCCCCAAATCAAGATCCCCGCCGTCTACATGCGCGGCGGCACCAGCAAGGGCGTGTTCTTCCGCCTGCAGGACCTGCCGCCGGCCGCGCGCGAAGCCGGGCCGGCGCGCGATGCGCTGCTGCTGCGCGTGATCGGCAGCCCCGACCCCTACGGCAAGCAGATCGACGGCATGGGCGGCGCGACCTCCTCGACCTCGAAGACGGTGATCCTGTCGCCTTCCACGCGCCCGGGGCACGACGTCGACTACCTGTTCGGCCAGGTCTCGATCGACAGTGCCTTCGTCGAATGGACCGGCAACTGCGGCAACCTCTCGGCCGCGGTCGGCCCGTTCGCGATCGCGCAGGGCCTGATCGATCCGGCCCGCGTGCCGCGCAACGGCCTGTGCACCGTGCGCATCTGGCAAGCCAACATCGGCAAGACCATCGTCGCGCAGGTGCCCATCGTCGACGGCGAAGTGCAGGAGACCGGCAACTTCGAACTCGACGGCGTGACCTTCCCGGCCGCCGAGGTGGCGCTGGAGTTCATCGACCCGGCCGACGAGGGCGATGGCGAGGGCGGCGGCGCGATGTTCCCGACCGGCCGGGTGGTGGACGACCTCGAAGTGCCCGGCGTCGGCACCTTCAAGGCCACGCTGATCAACGCCGGCATCCCCACCATCTTCCTCGACGCGGCCGACATCGGCTACACCGGCACCGAGCTGCAGGAGGCCATCAACGGCGATGCCAGGGCGCTGGCCATGTTCGAGACGATCCGCGCGCATGGCGCGCTGAAGATGGGGCTGATCCAGCACATCGGCGAAGCGGCCCGGCGCCAGCACACGCCCAAGGTGGCTTTCGTCGCCCCGCCCACCGGCTACACCGCCTCCAGCGGCAAGGCCGTGCAGGCGGCCGACGTCGACCTGCTGGTGCGCGCGCTGTCGATGGGCAAGCTGCACCACGCGATGATGGGCACGGTCGCGGTCGCGATCGGCACCGCCGCCGCCATTCCCGGCACGCTGGTGAACCTCGCGGCCGGCGGCGGCGCGCGCCAGGCGGTGCGCTTCGGCCACCCCTCGGGCACGCTGCGCGTGGGCGCCGAGGTCCGCCAGGTCGACGGCCAATGGGTCGTGACCAAGGCCCTGATGAGCCGCAGCGCCCGCGTGCTGATGGAAGGCTGGGTCCGCGTTCCCGGCGACAGTTTCTGATTGGAAGATTTCAAATGTCCACCCGCAAGCAACTCAAATCCCTGGCCGAGGCCCGCCGCGGCCTGATCGTTCCCGGCGCCTTCAACGCACTGTCGGCCAAGGTGGTCGAGGACCTGGGCTTCCAGGCGATCTACATCACCGGCGCCGGCGTTACCAACATGTGGTTCGGCCTGCCCGACCAGGGCTTCATGGGCCTGGCGGAAATCGCCGACCACACGGCGCGCATCCGCGATGCGGTGTCGGTGCCGCTGATCGTCGATGCCGACACCGGCTTCGGCAATGCGCTGAACGCGCGCCACACGGTGCGCACGCTGGAGCGCGCCGGCGCCGACTGCATCCAGTTCGAGGACCAGGTCGCGCCCAAGCGCTGCGGCCATTTCTCGGGCAAGGAGGTGATCGCCACCGAAGAGGCCGTGAGCAAGATCAAGGCCGCGGTCGATGCGCGCCAGGACCCCGACCTGCTGATCATGGCGCGCACCGATGCCGCCGCCGTGCACGGCTTCGAGGCCGCCGTCGAGCGCGCGCAGAAGTTCGCCGAGGCCGGGGCCGACATCCTGTTCGTCGAAGCCGTGACCACCGCCGACGAGATCCGCGCGCTGCCCCGCCGGCTGGCCAAGCCCCAGCTCATGAACATGGTGATCGGCGGCAAGACGCCGATCTTCAACGCCACCGAGCTGGGCGAACTCGGCTACGGCATCGTGCTCTATGCCAACGCGGCGCTGCAGGGTGCGGTCGCGGGCATGCAGAAGGCGCTGACGGTGTTGCGCGACGCGCAGGAGGTGCAGGAATCGAGCGGCCTGGTCGCGACCTTCGCCGAACGCCAGCGCCTGGTCGGCAAGCCGGAATGGGATGCGCTGGAGAAGCGCTACACCTGAGAACGCGCCTCAGGTGCTCGCCTGCGGCGCCGACAGCTCCGACGAGTGCCGCGCGAGCTCGACGAAGGCCTTCAGGTAATCGACGTCGGTGTCGATCTCGCGCGCGCCCAGGAAGATCTGCTTGGCGATGCCGCGCGGGCCCAGCCGGACCGGCACGATGTCCATCTTCTGCGCATATTCCTCCACCAGCCAGCGCGGCAGGGCGGCCACGCCGCGGCCGCTCGCGACCATCTGCAACATGATGTCGGTGGTCTCGATGGCCTTATGGCGCCGGGGCGTCACGCCCGCGGGCATCAGGAACATGTTGTAGATGTCCAGCCGGTCCGTGGTGACCGGGTAGGTCACGAGGACTTCCTTGCTCAGGTGCGCGGGCTTCACGTAGGGCAGGTTCGCCAGCGCGTGGCCGCGCGGCACCACCAGCACCTGCTCGTAGTCGAACACCGGCTCGTAGTGCAGGCCCGGCTTGTAGAGCGGGTCGGGCGTCACCAGCAGGTCGATCTCGTGGCCGAACAGCGCGCCGATGCCGCCGAACTGGAATTTCTGCTTCACGTCCACGTCCACGTCGGGCCAGTTCGCGAGGTAGGGCGAGACCACCTTGAGCAGCCACTGGTAGCAGGGATGGCATTCCATGCCGATGCGCAGCGAGCCGCGTTCGCCCTGGGCGAACTGCCCCAGGCGCTCCTCGGCCAGCGCGAGTTGCGGCAGCACCCGGTTGGCGACCGCCAGCAGGTACTGGCCCGCCTGGGTCAGCCGCAGGCTGCGGCCTTCACGCTGCCAGATCTCGGTTCCGAGCTGGGCCTCGAGCTTGCGGATCGAATGGCTCAGCGCCGACTGCGTGAGGTGCAGCACCTCGGCGGCCGCCGTGAGCGAGCCCTGCTTGTCCACTTCCTGGACGATCGACAGATGGCTGCGCTCGAGCATGGCGAATGAGTGAAATTCATCGATGGGTGAAGTCGGGCGATCTTACTTCACGGGTCGCCGGGCGTGGATGCAGCCTGTCCCAGGCTGGCGGTCCTTTGCGGTACCCATGGCCGCGCACTCACGGGCGCGGCGCGCCGCTCACTTCTTCTTGCGCGTCGAAGCGCGCGTCGCGCCCGGCGCCGAGGTCTGCGACGGTGCCGCGGCGCCGTCCACGCCCAGCCGGCCGCCGCCGCCCAGGCCCTGGCCCTTGACCGTCTGCGCCTTGTAGTTGCGCAGCGCCACGACCATCTGGTTGAAGGCGTCCATGAAGGCCGCGCTGATCACCTTGCCCTGCGCGGTGTTGGTGTAGCCGCCCAGGCCGCCCGCGGCGGTGCCGCCGAAGATCTGGCCGAAGCCGCCGAAGTCGGTCTTGGAGGCGCTGCCTTCGGAGGCCGCGACCTGCACGCCCGAGCGGTTGTCGATCAGCGTCAGCAGCGTGCTGGCTTCCTTGGTCTGCAGGTTGCCGCCCACGGCCGCGAGCACGCCGCCGTAGCGGCCGCCGACCAGGCCGCCGAGCGAGGCGCCCATGCCGCCGGCATTGCTGTTGTTGAACACGATCTCGGGCGACAGGCCGTAGTCGGAGGCCACCATCTGGCCACCGCCGAAATTGCTGCCCTGGCGCATTTCGCCCGACTGCATCAGCGCGCGCTCGCGCGTCATCGCGTTCATGCCCGCCGCGCCGCGCTCGACCACCACGAAGCAGTTCGATTGCTGGATCAGCAGGCGCAGCAGGTTGGACGTGGGCGGCAGCTTGTACTCGTTGCGCAGGATGGTGTACCAGCCGGCCGACTGGTTCTCGATCAGCGAGACCGTGCCCAGCGGCGAGGCGCATTTCTCGAGCGCGCTGTTGGCGTTGGCCGTGGCGTCGCCCGCGGCCGCGCCGGTGGCGACGGTCTTGGCGCCCTGGGCGCCCATCTGCATGTCGGTGGTCTGGCAGGCGGCGAGCATCGCCAGGCCGGCCAGCACCGACGCGGTCCGGGTGAGGCGCATCAGGCGCGCGGGGTGGGTGGCAGTGTGCATGGTCAGGGTCCGGAGCGGCCGCGGCGCGCGCGCAGAACGACGGCTCTGGCCGCAATCCGCAGACTGCTTTTCATTGATGGCTTAGGGAGGAGGGAGCGCCCGGGGCGGGCGAGCCGAAAGTTAAGCGCTGGGCACCGGCGCCGCCAGTGCCGAAAGTCATGTTTCGCTGGTGAGCGCGCGCCGCAGCGCCGCGGCGTTGACCGGCTTGAACAGCATCGGCACGCCCGATTCGCGCGCATGCCGCAGCGGCTCGGGCGCGGTCTCGCCGGTGATCAGCAGCAGGGGGCGCTCGATGCCGAAACGCCGGTGCAGGCGCAGGCCGACGTCGAGCCCGTTGGCGCCCTCGGGCAGCCGGTAGTCGCAGATCAGCATGTCGGCCTGCTGCGAGGGCACGCGGGCGCGGCTCAGCGCGTCGATCGCGCCCTGCTCGTCGCCGACGGCCATCACCTCGATCGACCAGGCGCGCAGCAGCACGGTCATGGCTTCCCGGATGTCGGCCTCGTCGTCGATCAGCAGCACTCGCCGGGGCAGGCTGCCGGCCGCGCGCGCGGCCTGCGCGACGCGTGCGCGGGCTTCGGCCAGCGGCAGCGAGATGCGGAAGCGGCTGCCGCGTCCGATGCGCGAACGCAGCTCGACCGGATGGCCGAGCAGGCGCGACAGGCGCTGCACGATCGACAGGCCGATGCCCAGCCCGCGCGCGCGGTCGCGGCCCGAGTTGCCGACCTGGTAGAACTCCTCGAAGATCCGGTCGCGCTGGTCGGGCGCGATGCCCGCGCCGGTGTCCAGCACGTCGATGCGCACCGTGCGGCCGTGCGCGCGCGCCGTCACGGTGACGCCGCCGCGCTGGGTGTACTTGACGGCGTTGTCGATCAGGTTCGACAGCATGCGCGCCAGCAGCTGCGGATCGCTGTGCACCCAGAGGCCGCTGGCGCGCAGGCGCAGCTGCAGGTCCTTCTGCTCGGCCTGGGCGGAGAACACATGGTTGAGCGACAGCAGCAGGGCATCGATCTGCACCGGCTGGAAGGTGGGCGTGACCACGCCGGCGTCCAGGCGCGACACGTCGAGCATGGTGTCGAGCGACTTGCCCAGCGCATTGACCGCGCGCATCAGGCGCTCGGCGTTGCGCCCTTCGGGCCGGTCCTGGAGCGCGGTCTCGAGCGCCGCGCCGAACAGCGCGACCGCATGCAGCGGCTGGCGCAGGTCGTGGCTGGCGGTGGTCAGGAAGCGGGTCTTCTCGGCGCTCGCGCGCTCGGTGGCCGCGACCTGCTCGCTCAGGCGCGCGGCCAGCGCCTCGTTCTCGAAGCGCAGCAGCAGCGCATCGGTGAGCTGCCGGTGCTCCTGCACACCCACCCGCAGCATCAGCGTGAGGTTGACCGTGGCGAAGGCGGCGAGGAACCAGTGCATGCCGTCGCCATGCACGATCAGCGCGGCGATCAGTCCGCCCAGCATCGGCAGCGTGTGGCCGTACATCGCGACCGTCAGCGGCCGCAGCGACTGCACGGCGCGCGCGCAGTTGCCGAGCATCACCACCATCAGCACCGCGGTCACGGCGATGTTGCCGGCGGGTACGAACAACCAGGGCGCCATGGCGTCCGCCAGGCCCATGAGCGTGACGGTGACCGTGATGCGCCGCACCCATCGCGGGCTGTCGGCGGCCGGCGCCGCGGGCGTCCAGCGTGGCGCGAAGGCCAGGTAGGCATAGAGCGCGAGATGGATACCGACGAAGGCGAGCACCGCGGGCGAACGCAGCTGCAGGTAGAGGAAGCCGCCGAGCAGCAGGATGAACACCACCCGGGAGACCAGCGTGGCGTTGTAGATGTAGTAGACCGAGGCGACGTGCTCGCGCAGCACGCGCTGTTCGAGCGCGTCGTCGTCGCCGCGGCCCGCGGGGCGGGCGGGGACGCGCGCGCGCATGGACCGCGGGCTCAACGCAACTGGCTGATCAGCTGCGCCCGCGAGCGCACGCCGAACAGCAGCAGCAGTGTCGAGACATGGTTCTTCACCGTGCCTTCGCTCAGATGGGCCAGCTGCGCGATCTCGCGGTTGGCCTTGCCTTCGAGCACCCACTGCAGCACCTCGAGCTGCCGCGGCGTGAGCTGCTCCAGGGCCTCGGGCCGTTCGGCCGACGGCGTGGGCGACAACGGCGCGGCGAGCGCCGGCAGCCCGATGGCCGCACCCTGCGCATCGAGCAGGCCGCAGGCGCGGATGAAGCTCACGACCTCGTTGAGGTCCGCCGACTTGGGCAGGAAGGCGAGCGCACCTTGGTCGAGCGCACCGCGCGACAGCGTGGTGTCGACGGTGCCCGAGAGGACCACGATGCGGGCCAGGGGAAAGTGCGTGCGAAACGCGAGCAGGCCCTCGAGACCCTGCGTGTCGGGCAGCGCGAGATCGAGCAGCACCAGGCCGATCGCGTCCTGCGCGGCCGCGTAGAGGGCCAGCGCGCTGGCCAGGCTGTCGGCCTCGAAGACCTCGGTGGCCGTGGCGGCGTCGGTGGCCTGCGACTGGACCAGCGCGCGCACGCCGAGGCGCACCAGGTCGTGGTCATCGACGACCAGGATGGCGCGCGGGCGTGCGGGGAGGGGAGCGGTGTCGGCGTGCGGGCGCGCGAGGGGAGGCGGGATCGATTCGGTTCGCATTGCGAACCATGGTAGCGAAGCGCCCGGCACGCGGAAGTGCCGGAAGTCATCTTCGCGCCGACTCAGCCCTGCGCCGGGCCACCCACGGGATCGGCGTCTTCGTTCTCGACAGACGGGTCCGGCTTCAGGAAGCCGGCCGCGTTCTCGTCGGCGCCGGGCTTGCCGGCCGCTTCCGCTTCTTCCTTGTCGACCTGCGCGACGCGGATCTGCGCCTCTGTGCGGGCCTGTTCGATCAGCACTTCGGTCTGTGCGAGCTCGTCGGGCGTGGATGACTGCATGGCATGGGCTCCTTGGATGGAGACCAAGGGTTGCCGGGCTCTGGTCCCGAGGGTGTAGGAGGCCGCGCAGTGACGCGATGGGCGAGATCGCCGCGATGCGGCGGGAAGAGGGGGGGGGGAAGAGGGAGGAAGAGGGCTTCGGCGAACGCCGCGCCGTTCAGCGCACCGCGACGATGAACAGCCGTGGGAAGGGCAGCAGCACGGTGCCGTCGGCCAGCGGCGGGTAGGCCTCGGTCACGGCCGCGAGGTAGCGGGTCAGGAAGCCCGCCTTCTCCTCCGGGTCCAGCGGCCCCAGGTACGGGCGCAGGGCCGAGCCCTCGAACCATTCGACCACCGCCGACGGGCCGCCCGCCAGCGGATGGAAGTAGGTGGTGCGCCAGACGTCGACGTGGCTGCAGTGCGGCCGCAGCAGCTGGTAGTAGAACGCCGCGCTGTGCCGTGCGGGATGCTGGACCTCGCCGATCCTGGCGGCCCACGGGCCTTCGGCCGCGGTCTGGCGCGCGAGCCGGTGCGCGGGCTCCTCGAGGTTGTCGGGCGTCTGGATCGCCAGGCTGCCGCCGGGCACCAACTGCCTGGCCAGGTGCGGGTACAGGGTCGCATGGTCGGGCAGCCACTGGAGCGCGGCATTGGCCAGGATCACGTCGAAGGGCTGGGCCGGCTGCCAGGCGCCGATGTCGGCGAGCGAGAAATCCAGGGCCGGCAGCCGCCGGCGCGCGGCCGCCACCATGTCGTCGGAGCTGTCGACGCCGCTCACCTGCGCCTGCGGGAAGCGCGCGGCCAGCACCTCGGTGGAGTTGCCAGGGCCGCAGCCCAGGTCGATGGCGCGATGCACGGTTTCGGTCGGGATGGCCGCGACCAGGTCGCGGACCGGGCGGGTGCGTTCCTGTTCGAAGGTCGAATATTTTTGGGCGGACCAGGTCATCGGGTGTTCCTTGGGTGGGTTGGCGTGTGCCGCAGCGTAAGTCGATCGAGCTATGATTTCAAATGCCATGAATGAAGAGTTGCCATACCTCTGAGGTATCTCGATGCTGGAACTGCGACGACTCCATGCCTTTGTCGCGATCGCGCAGGAAGGCCACATCACACGCGCCGCGGAACGCCTGGGCATGCAGCAACCGCCGTTGACCCGGCTGCTGCAGGGCCTGGAATCCGAACTGGGCGTGAAGCTGGTCGAACGCCTGCCGCGCGGCGTGCGGCTCACCACGGCGGGGCAGGCCCTGCTGGAGGAGGCGCTGGCGGTACTGGCGCGGGCGGCCGGCGTGGCCGAGGTGGTGCGCCGCGCCGACCGCGGGGAACAGGGGCGGCTCGGCATCGGTTTCACCAGTTCGGCCGCGCTGCATCCCTTCGTGCCGCGGGTGCTGCGCCAGTTCAGGGAGACGCTGCCGGGCGTCGCCGTCGTGCTGGAGGAGGCCGGCACCGGCGAACTCATGGACGCGCTGGTCCATGAGCGCCTCGATGCCGCCTTCGTGCGTTCGCCGCTGAGCGGCACGCCGGCGCTGCAGGCCGTGCCCATCCTCGAGGAGCCGATGCTGCTGGCCATGCCCATGGAACATCCGCTGGCACGCGGCCCCGAGGCGCCCCTGCCTTTGTCTGCCCTGGCCGGCGAGGCCTTCGTGCTGTACCGGCGCCGGGTGGGACTGGGCCTCTACGACGCGATCCTCGTGGCATGCCGCGAGGCGGGCTTCAGTCCGCGGGTGGTGCAGGAGGCGCCCCGCATGACGGCCACGCTGAGCCTGGTCGCGGCGGGCCTGGGCGTGTCCATCGTCCCGGCCTCGATGCGGCGCCTGCGGGGCGACGGCATCGCCTACCGCGCGCTCTCGGAGTGCCCGGGCCTGAGCGCGCCGCTGCACCTCGCGACGCGGGTGGGGGACAGCGCATCGGTGCTGCGCCGCCTGCGGGAGATGGTGGCCGAGGCGGCACTGGCCGAGGCCTCCCCGCGGCACGCCGACTGAAGGCGCAGGGCGCCGCGGGCGGCCTCCGTCCCAAGGAAAGGTCTGATATCGATTCGTGAAAACCTTGGCAACGGGTAGTTCTAGAACTTTTGACAACTGTCATAAATGGTCAGTTGAGCACTACGATGGCCGCATGTCTTTCCCGAACCCCGACTCCTCCGAATTCGCAGCGCTGATGGACTTTGTCGCGACGGGCGGGCGCGAGCGGGACGCACTGCAGGCGTACCGCGACCCCGACGCTCTGAGCGCGGAACTGCTGGCGCCGCGTGCGCGCGCCATGACCGCCAGCCTGGTGACCATCGCCAAGGCCGTCATCGGCCGGCCCGGCTGAGCTTCCGCTCCGGTCCGCCGTCCTAGCGTGCGGGCGCGGGAATCGGCGTGACGGTCTCGCGGATCACGCCACCACCCATCACGCTGCCTTCGGTCGCCGAGACGCCCGTGCCGCGGATGCGCGCCTCGCAATCGGCCCGGTCGGCCACCGGCTGCAACTGGCAGCGCTCGAGCGCGTTCTGGTCATAGGTGCTGGGCGAGGCGCTGGTCAGCCCGTTGCGCTGGGCCTCCTGCCTGGCCGCGCCGGCTTCCCTCAGGCAGGCCGCACGGTCCTGCTGCACGCCGTCGCAGGTGGCGCGTTCACGCTGCATGCGGGCATCGGTGCCCGGCGCGGCGCCCTGGGCGAAGGCAGCGGGCGCGCCGGACAGCGCGCCGGTGGCGCAGAGGGCGAGGGCCAAGGAACGGACAGAGATCTTCATGGTTGCAACTCCTGGATAAGGGGCCGCGCCGGTGGAATCCGGGGGGCCTGGGCGTGCCACTCTGGACCCGTGGCGCCCGCTCGCTGCGGGACGGCATGGCGAAGCGCCGGGCAGCCCGCCGCCAATCGCTGTCGGACGGTTCTTTCACGCGGCCCGGCGGAACGCGCCATCCGAGGGGGCCGCCTTCCGCGGCGGCCCAAATGTGGCGATTGGCCGACAAAAAGAGCCGCTCTTCGCAGGCATCATGCAAGCCGCCAAAACCGGCAGGCTGCATTGCGGCATTTTTTCTTCCCCCGCATGGCTGACCACGCTCCCCTCCCCGCTGCGATCGCTGACCCGGCTCCGACGCCGGACCTTCTCTCGTCCTGCCATGTGGAACCGATACGGGTGCCCGGCGCGGTGCAGCCGCACGGCCGCCTGCTGGTGCTCGATGCGGCGACCCGGCGGCCGGTGGCCCGCAGCGAGAACTGGCCGCCCGACGCGGTGCCGGCAGCCGTCCGCGCGCTCGATGCCTTCCCCTGGCCCGAACTGCCGCCCGGCGCCGCACCGAGCGCGCTCGGCGTCTGGACGCTGGACGGCGCCCGCTGGGACGTCTCGGGCCACCGGACCGAGCGGCACCTGCTGCTCGAATTCGAGCCGGCGCAGCCGACCGAGGGCAACGAAGCCCCGATCTACTCGCTGACGCGGGTCTTCCTGCCCTGCCTGCAGGACGCCGAGTCGGTGCAGGCGCTGACGCAGCTGGTGGCGGCCGAGATGAAGCGCCTGACCGGCTTCGGCCGCTGCCTGGTCTACCGTTTCGACGAGGCGGGCCATGGCGAGGTGCTGGCCGAGGCCATCGATGCCGGCTACGACAGCTATGCCGGCCACCATTTCCCGGCCGGCGACATCCCGCAGCAGGCGCGCGCCCTGTACGTGCTCAACCAGTTCCGCCTGATCGCCGACGCCAACTACATCCCGGTCCCGCTGCGCATCGAGGACGGCGCGCTGAGCGCCGCCGACATCGACCTGTCGCAGGCGCAGCTGCGCAGCGTGTCGCCGATCCACCTCGAGTACATGCGCAACATGGGCACGCTGGCGTCCATGTCGGTCTCGATCGTCATCGACGGCAAGCTCTGGGGACTGATCTCCTGCCACGACCACGCGCCACGCTTCATCGGCATGTCGACGCGGCTGGCCTGCGAACACCTGGGGCAGCTGCTCGCGCTGCAGATCCGCTCGAAGGAGGCCAATCGCCTGGTCGCCGAGCGGCTGGCGTTGCGCCAGCTGACCCTGCAGATCGTGGCGCATCTCGCGGACAGCGACGCCACCCTCCAGCGCCTGGTGCTGGAGCCCTCGCTGATGCTGCGCGTCGCGCGGGCCACGGGGGCCGCGGTGGTGCGCGACGATGCGGTCTGGAGCGTCGGCGACGTGCCGTCCGACGCCGACGTCCAGGGCCTGGCGCAGTGGATCGCCGGCCTCGGCCAGGAGGTCTATCACAGCGACACGCTGGCCCGGCACTACGCGCCCGCGGCCAGCCTGCCGTTCACCGCGGCCGGCGTGCTGGCGGTGTCGATCTCGCAGGTGCACCGCCACCTGATCCTGTGGTTCCGGCCGGAGATCGTCAAGACAGTGACCTGGGCCGGCAACCCGCGCAAGAACGCGATCGCCGAAGACGGGCGCATCCACCCGCGCAAGAGCTTCGAGGGTTGGCAGGAGCGCATCCGCGGCAGCGCCGAAGCCTGGTCCGATGCCGAGATCGGTGCCGTCGGCGAGCTGCGGCAGGCGCTGATCGGCATCGTGCTGCGGCGGGCCGAGGAACTCGCGGAGGTGGCGCATGAACTCACCCGCGTGAACAAGGAACTCGAAGCCTTCTCGTACACGGTGTCGCACGACCTGCGGGCGCCGATGCGCCACATCGCCGGCTATGTCGACCTGGTGGTCGACTCGGAGGGCAAGGCGCTGTCGCCGCGCGCGCTGCGCTACATGACCAACGTCAAGGACGCCGCCTCGTTCGCCGGCCAGCTGGTCGATGCCTTGCTGGACTTTTCGCGCATGGGGCGCGCCGCGCTCAAGCAGCGTGCGGTCGACACGCAGCTGCTGGTCGGCGACCTGGTGCGCGAGCTCTCGCGCCAGGAGCCGCCGGGCCGGCAGGTCGAATGGGTGCTGGATGCGCACTATCCGGCGATCCATGCCGATCCGCTGCTGCTGCAGGTCGCGGCCCGCAACCTGCTGGGCAATGCGCTGAAGTACTCGCGCGGCCGCGACCCCGCGCGCATCGCCGTGCGGGCCGTCAGCACCGAGGCCGGTGACGGCCTGGAGGTCGAGGACAACGGCGTCGGCTTCCAGATGCAGTACGTGGGCAAGCTCTTCGGCGTGTTCCAGCGCCTGCACCAGGCCGAGGAATTCGAAGGCACGGGCATCGGCCTGGCCAACGTCAAGCGCATCGTCGAACGCCACGGCGGCACGGTCTGGGCCGCAGGCGAGCCGGGCGTCGGCGCCCGCTTCGGCTTCGTGCTGCCCCGGCGCGAGGACCTCCCCGACCCGAACCCGACCGACACCCTTCCACCCCCCCCGCACGGAACCCTGTGATGCTGAAGCCGATCCTTCTCGTCGAAGACGACAAACGAGACCTCGAACTGACCCTGATCGCGCTCGAGCGCAGCCAGCTCGCCAACGAGGTGGTGATCCAGCGCGATGGCGCAGAGGCGCTCGACTACCTCAAGCGCGAAGGCGAGCACGCCGGCCGCACCGAGGGCAACCCGGCCGTCATCCTGCTCGACCTGAAGCTGCCCAAGGTCAACGGGCTGGAGGTGCTCGAAGCGGTGCGGGCCGACCCGGCGCTGCGCAGCGTGCCCGTCGTGATGCTGACCTCGTCCCAGGAAGAGGCGGACGTGCTCAAGAGCTACCAGCTGGGCGTCAACGCCTACGTGGTGAAGCCGGTGGCCTTCGACCGCTTCGTCAGCGCCATCGCCGACCTGGGCGTCTTCTGGGCCGTGCTGAACGAACCGCCGCCGGGTTCCCTGAAGGCGCTGCGCCACAATGAGCAGCCCTGATCCGACGGCCCGTGCCGGCCATGCGGCCGCGCTGCGCGTGCTGATCCTCGAGGACTCGCGCTTCGACGCCGAGCTGCTCACCGAGACCCTGGCCCAGACCTACGCGGCGATCGAGACCACGATCGTGCAGCACGAGCAGGGCTTCGTGCAGGCCCTGGCGCGCCATCGCTTCGACGTGATCCTTTCCGACTTCGAGCTGCCCGGCTTCTCCGGCGGGCAGGCGCTGGAACTGGCGCGCGCGTCGGCGCCGTCGGTGCCCTTCATCTTCGTCTCCGGCGTGATCGGCGAGGACAACGCGGTCGAGCTGCTCAAGCGCGGGGCCACCGACTACGTCAGCAAGGGGCGCCTCGCGCGCCTGCCGCTGGTGCTGGACCGCGCCTTGAAGGAGGCGGCCGATCGCCGCACGCTGGGCATCGCGGAGCACCGCTTGCGCGATGCGCACGCGGCCGCCGGCCGCATCGAGTCGCGCCGGATGGCGCTGATCGAATTGAGCGACCGCATCCGCGACATGGACGACCCCATCGAGATCGCCTACGTGGCGGCGCAGACGCTGGCGCAGCAGCTGGGCGTCGACCGGGCCGGCTATGGCGTGGTGGACACCGCGGCCGAAACGATCACCATCGAGCGCGACTGGAACGCCCCCGGCGTGCACAGCCTGGCCGGTGTGCTGCGCTTTCGCGACTACGGCAGCTACATCGAGGACCTCAAGCGCGGTGTGGCGGTCGCCTTCGCCGACGCGCGCGAGGACGCCCGCACCCAGGCCACCGCCGCCGCGCTCGAGGCCATCCACGCGCGCGCGGTGGTGAACATGCCGCTGACCGAGAAGGGCGGCCTGGTCGGCCTGCTCTACCTGAACCATGGCGAGGTGCGCCCCTGGCCCGGCGACGAGCTGGAGTTCGTGCGCGACGTTGGCGACCGGCTGCGTTCGGCCATCGCGCGGCGCGAGGCGCAGATCGCGTTGACGGCCTTCGCCGCCTCGCTCGAACGCCAGGTGGAAGCCCGCGCGGCCGAGCTCGAGGCGGCCCGGGAGCAGCTGCGGCAGAGCCAGAAGCTCGAGGCGGTGGGCCAGCTCACCGGCGGCCTGGCGCACGACTTCAACAACCTGCTGGCCGCGATCTCCGGCAGCCTCGAGCTCATGCGCCGGCGCGGGCCGCTGGCCCGTCCGGGCGACCTCGAGCGCTACATCGGCGTGGCGCAGGGCGCCACGCAGCGGGCGGCGGCCCTGACGCACCGGCTGCTGGCCTTCTCGCGCCGCCAGACGCTCGAGCCCCGGCACCTGGACCTGAACCCGCTGATCCGCGGCATGGAAGACCTGATCCGCCGCACCGTCGGGCCCGAGATCCGGCTGGACGTCCAGGCCGCGCCGGGCCTGTGGAGCGCGCATGTCGATGCGGGCCAGTTCGAGAATTCGCTGCTCAACCTGTGCATCAACGCCCGCGATGCGATGCCCAACGGCGGCCAGCTCATCATCGAGACGGCCAACCTGTCGCTGGACGCGCAGGCCGCCCGCGCCGCCGACCTCGCGCCCGGCGCCTACGTGTCCATCTGCGTGCGCGACAACGGCGTCGGCATGTCGGCGGAGGTGGCGCAGCGCGCCTTCGACCCCTTCTTCACCACGAAGCCGCTGGGCATGGGGACCGGCCTGGGCCTGTCGATGATCTACGGCTTCGCCAAGCAGTCCGGCGGACGCGTCGGCATCCGGTCGACGGTGGGCGAGGGGACGGCCGTGACCATCGAGCTGCCGCGCAGCGAGGTGCCGGCCGAGGCCCAGGCGGCGCCGCCCCCCGGCATGGAGCCCGCGCCGCGCGCGCCTGCCGGCGAGACGGTGCTGGTGGTCGACGACGAAGCCGCGCTGCGCATGCTGATCGTGGAGGTCATGCAGGAACTCGGCTATGCCACGCTCGAGGCCGGCAACGGGGCCGAGGCCCTGCGCTGGCTGCATTCGGGCCGGCAGATCGACCTGCTGATCACCGACGTGGGCCTGCCCGGCGGCATGAACGGCCGCCAAGTGGCCGATGCCGCGCGCACCGGGCGGCCCCAGCTCAAGGTGCTGTTCATCACCGGTTACGCGGAAAGCGTGGTGCTCGGCCAGGGCTCCTTCGACCGCGACATGCACGTGATGACCAAGCCCTTCGAGATGCACGCGCTGGCCCGGCGCGTCAAGGAGCTGATCGAGGGGCCCTGAAGCGCCTCGGACCCGGGCGCGCGCCTAGGCCGGTTGCACGGCGGTCGCCCGTCCGGCCGCGATGCGCTGCGCCAGGTGCGCCAGCGCCTCCTCGACCTGGTCGACCAGGATCAGCGAGAGGTCGCCCGGCTGCAGCATCGCCAGCGCGCGGTCGATGGCCACGAACTCGCCGCGGATCTCCTCCACATGCTGGGTGCGGCGCGCGCCCTGCAGGCCCTGGCGCAGCAGCGCCATCACCTCGCCGTCGGCGCGGCCGCGCTGGGCCGCGTCCTGGTAGAGGATCACGTCGTCGAAGGCTTCGCCCAGGATCGCCGTCTGGTCGCGGATGTCGCAGTCGCGCCGGTCGCCGGCGCCGCTGATCACCACCGAGCGGCGCTGGGCCGGCAGGGTGTCGACCGCGGCCACCAGCGCCTTCATGGCGTCGGTGTTGTGGCCGTAGTCGGCGATCACGGTGGCGCCGTTGTACTCCATCACGTTGAAGCGGCCCGGCACGCCGGCCGCGTCGTTCATGAAGCTCGACAGCCCGCTGCGGATGGTGTCCCAGTCCAGGCCCACGGCCCAGGCCGCGGCCGTGGCGGCCATCACGTTCTCGACCTGGAAGGGCAGGGTGCCGTTGCGGGTGATCGGCACGTCGCGCAGCGGCACGCGCTCGCGCCACGAGCCCTCGGCCGCGACCAGCGCATCGCCGTCGATGTGCACGGTGCGCTTGCCCTGCGCGCGGTGCGTGGCCATCACCGGGTGCTGGCGGTCGACGCTGAAGAAGATCACGCCGCCGGGGCAGCCGGCCGCCATCGCGGCCACGTTGGGGTCGCTGGCGTTGAGCACCGCGTAGCCCGCCTCGGCCACGTTGCGCACGATCACCCGCTTGAGCACCGCCAGGTCCTCGACCGTGGTGATGTAGTTCAGGCCCAGGTGGTCGCCGCTGCCGATGTTGGTCACCACCGCCACCTGGCAGCGGTCGAAGCCCAGGCCCTCGCGCAGCACGCCACCGCGCGCGACCTCGAACACGGCCGCGTCGACCTCGGGGTGCAGCAGCACGTTGCGCGCGCTCTTGGGGCCGCTGCAGTCGCCGCTGTCGGTCTGGCGGCCGTCGACCCACACGCCGTCGGTGTTGGTCATGCCGGTGCGCAGGCCGCTCGAGGCCAGGATGTGGTTGATCAGCCGCGCGGTGGTGGTCTTGCCGTTGGTGCCGGTCACGGCCACGACCGGGATGCGGCCGTCGTCGCCGTGGGCGAACAGCGTGTCCATCACCGCCTCGCCGACCGCGCGGCCGCGGCCGAACGAAGGCGAGATGTGCATGCGCAGGCCCGGCGCGGCGTTGACCTCGACCACGCCGCCGTGCTGCTCCTCCAGCGGACGCAGCACGTTCTCGCACACCATGTCGACGCCGCAGATGTGCAGGCCGACCATCTGCGCCGCGTCGACCGCGCGCGCGGCGATCTCGGGGTGCACGGTGTCGGTCACGTCGGTGGCGGTGCCGCCGGTCGAGAGGTTCGCGTTGTTGCGCAGCACCACGCGCTGGCCCAGCGCGGGCACGCTGTCGGGCGTCAGGCCCTGGGCCTCGAGGCGGCCGACCGCGATGTCGTCGAGGCGGATCTTGGTCAGCGAGGTCGCATGGCCCTCGCCGCGGCGCGGGTCGAGGTTGACGGTGTCGACCAGCTGCCGGACCGTGGCGCTGCCGTCGCCGATCACCTGCGGCGGATCGCGCCGCGCGGCGGCCACCAGCCGGTCGCCCACCACCAGCAGGCGGTAGTCGAAGCCGGGCAGGAATTTCTCCACCATGACTTCGCCGTAGGTCGCGGCCGAGGCGTAGGCGGCGTCGAGCTGTTCGCGGCTCACGATGTTGACGGTCACGCCCTTGCCCTGGTTGCCGTCCTGCGGCTTCACCACCACCGGCAGGCCGATCTCGAGCGCGGCGGCCCAGCCGTCGGCGGCGTCGCTGACCGGGCGGCCCAGCGGCACCGGCACGCCGGCCGCGTTGAGCAGCTGCTTGGTGAGTTCCTTGTCCTGCGCGATGGCCTCGGCCACGCCGCTGGTGCTGTCGATCTCGGCCGCCTGGATGCGGCGCTGGCGCGAGCCCCAGCCGAACTGCACCAGGCTGCCGCGCGTGAGCCGGCGGTAGGGGATGCCGCGGGCCACGGCCGCGTCGACGATCGAGCCGGTGCTCGGGCCCAGGCGCTCGGATTCGTCGAGGTCGCGCAGTTCGGCCAGCGCGGCCTGCAGGTCGAAGGCGCCGTCGTCCAGCGCGGCGGCGATCAGCGCCTCGGCCAGCTTCACCGCGCGCCGGCCCACGGCCTCCTCGCAGTACTGCATCACGACCTGGTAGACCCCGTCCTCGGTGGTGCGCGTGGTGCGGCCGAAGACCACGCTGCAGCCCGACTGGGCCTGCAGCGCCATCACGGCGTTCTCCAGCACATGGGCCAGCGCCAGCGGCTGGCCCAGCACCATCGGGTGCAGTTCGCCGATGGTCGGGAACAGCGCGCGCAGCCGGGCTTCGAAGCCGGGCAGCTGCTCGATCGCGTTTTCGGCGCCGTGGCAGGCGACGACGGCTTCGATGGCCGTGTGACGGCTCCAGAGGTTGGGGCCGCGCAGGGCGCGGATGCGGGTGACTTGCATGGCGGTGAAACCTTTGCGGCCATCGAAGGCCGTCGATTCATCAGGCGAATTGGGGCTCGGGCTGGGGTGCGCTCTGCGACAGCTGCAGGGAGGCGAGGGCGGCTTGCAGGTCGGCCTCGAAGGCCTCGGCGCCGGCACCGATCAGGTTGAGCGGAATGCCCAGCGCCCAGGCGGCGGCGACCGCGGCCAGCAGCACGTCGAGGCTGACGCCCGCGTGCGTGGCGCGCCAGACCGTGAGCCGGCCCAGGCCGGGCAGGAAGGATTCGCTGGTGCCGTTGGCCAGCACCACGCGGTCCTGGCGCACCAGCACGGCCCGGCCGCCCTCGGCGCGGTGCGGCGCCAGCGCGGCGGCCTGCGGGTCGGCCGCATAGAGGATCACGGCGCCGTCGCACAGCGGCGCCAGCGCGGCCACGCGCGGGTCGGCGGCGTTCAGCACGGCGGTGCCCTGGGGCAGCACCACGTCGACCTGGGTGCGCAGCACCCGGACCATCTGGTCGCTCTCGGTGATGTCGAACTCGGCCAGCGCCTCGGCGCCGTCGAGGTCGGTCACGATGCCGACCTGGCAGCGGTCGTAGGCCAGGCCGTCGCGCAGGATCGAGGCGGCGCCGTTCTCGATCACCACGGCCTGCACCGAGCGGTTGACCAGCAGCCGGTGGCCGGCTTCCCAGTTGGCGCTGGGGCGGGCGTCGACGCGGCGGCGCTCGAGGAACAGGCCGTCGCCGCAGGCCAGGCCGGTGTAGCGGCCGCCCAGGCCGGTGAGCCAGGCCAGCAGGCGTGCCAGCACCGCGGTGTCGCGCGAGCCGGCCACGCCGACCACGGGGATGCGGCCGGGCAGTTCGGCGTCGTCGCCATCGGGGAACAGGTGCTCGCAGATCACGCGGCCCACGGGGCGGGGCGAGCCGACCGCCGGCTTCAGGTGCATCAGCAGGCCCGGGCCGGCGTTGACTTCGACGATCGCGCCGCGTTGCGCCGCCAGCGGCCGCGAGATGTCCTCGGCCACCAGGTCGATGCCGGCGATGTCCAGGCCGACCACGCGCGCGGCCAGCACGGCCGCATGGGCCACTTCGGGATGGACCTGGTCGGTGCAGTCCACGCCCAGGTTGCCGCTGCGCTGGATCGTGACGACCCGGCCCTTGGCCGGCACGGCCTGGCCGTCGAGCGCCTGGCGCTGCAGTTCGAGCTGCAGCTTGGCGTCGGTCGCGACGTCGATCACGTCGAGCGGGAATTCTTCCTCGGCGCCGCGGCGCGGGTCGCTGTTGAGCTGGCTGTCGATCAGCGCGGCCACGGTCGAGACGCCGTCGCCGGTCACGGTGATGATGTCGCCGCGCGCCGCCGCGACCACCTGGCCGCCGACCACCAGCAGGCGGTGCTCGTGGCCGCGCACGAAGCGCTCGACCATCACGTCGCTGCCCTCGGGCTCGGCCACCGCGAAGGCGGCCATGACTTCTTCGCGCGTCGTGAGTTCGAGCGAGACGCCGCGGCCGTGGTTGGCGTCGGAGGGCTTGACCACCACCGGCAGGCCGATGTCCTCGGCCGCTTCCCAGGCTTCCTCGGCGCTCTCGACCACCTGGCCTTCGGGCACCGGGACGCCGCAGCTCTGCAGCAGCGACTTGGTCAGTTCCTTGTCGCTGGCGATCGATTCGCCGATGGCGCTGGTGTGGTCGGTCTCGGCGGTCCAGATGCGCTGCTGGCTCGCGCCGTAGCCCAGCTGCACCAGGTTGCCGCCGTTGAGGCGCAGGTGCGGGATGCCGCGGTCGGTGGCCGCGCCCACGATGGCCGCGGTGCTTGGGCCCAGGTAGCAGTCCTCGACCTTGGCCTTGACCACGTCGACCGCGCGCTGCACGTCGGCGGCGTCGAAGGGCGTGTTGTTGATGGCGGCCATCAGCAGGCGATGGCCCTCGGCCAGCGCGACGCGCGCGACCTGCTCGTCACGGGCGCGGAACACCATCCGGTAGACCGCGTGCTGCGAGGTGCTGCGGGTCTGGCCGAAGCCGGTCGGCATGCCGGCCAGGTTCAGCAGCTCGATCACCACGTGCTCGAGCACATGGCCGGCCCAGGTGCCTTCGTTGAGGCGCTGGATGAAGCCGCCGCGCTCGCCCACGCCGCAGTGGTGCTCGATCAGCGCCGGCAGCAGGGTCGTCAGGCGCTCGGTGAAGCCGGGCACCAGGTTGGAGGGGAAGTCCTCGAGCCGGCCCAGGTCGAGCCAGACCTCGAGCACCGGACGGTAGGTCCAGAGGTTCGGGCCGCGCAAATAACGGGTACGGAGCAGTCGGATGTCGTCGAAACAGGTCATGGAAACGTTCGTTGTGCTTGGGCCGAGCACGCGGGCGCCCTCAGGCGCGCCCATGGCGATCGATCAGAATCGGCGCCGGGCGGGCACCTTGGCGTGGTTCGGCGAGGACCAGAGACACAGAAAGACAATGCAACATCACGATCCAATCGGCACCCCGGAGGGCGAAGCGGGGCCGGTTTCAGAAGCGCTGAAAAGCCGGCTCTCAGTCGCGGAAAACGTTCTGGCGACGCTCACGGTTGACCTTGACGGCGAACTTCGGTTTGCACAAGGGCTGCTGGCCCTCAGCGATCGGCGCCTGCTGGCCCGATCCGCAGAGGGGGTTTGGCGTGAGTGGGCGCTCACAACAGCCGGACTTTCCATGCAGCTGAGCGATCACGCGGGCGTCGGCACCATCGACCTGCAAAGCGATGCCGGCCATCTGGCGCGCTGGCGTTACACCTTGGCACAGCAAGCCGATGCGTTGCGCCTGTTCAAGTTGCTGGGCCAGCGGGCCGGCAGTGTCGCGTTGGCGACAGAGCCGGTCGACGCGGACGAACTGCCCGCCGAAACCGCGTCGGCCGCGCCGCCCTCCACCTGGGTGCTGCTGCGCCTGGGCCGTTTCGCCAAGCCCTACCGCAAGCAGCTGATCGCGGGCTTCCTGCTCACGCTGGCTTCGACCGCCGCCACGCTGGTGCCGCCCTACCTGACCATCCCGCTGATGGACGACATCCTGATCCCGTTCCAGAACGGCCACCAGATCGCCATGAGCAAGGTCGTGCTGTTCCTGGGCGCGCTGCTCACGGCCGCGCTGGCCGGCTGGGGCCTGGGCTGGGCCCGCACCTACCTGCTGGCGCTGGTGTCCGAGCGCATCGGCGCCGACCTGCGCACCACCACCTACGAGCACCTGCTGACGCTGCCGCTCGACTACTTCGGCGGCAAGCGCACCGGCGACCTGATGGCGCGCATCGGCTCCGAGACCGACCGCATCAACGTCTTTCTCTCGCTGCACGCGCTCGACTTCCTGACCGACGTGCTGATGATCGTGATGACGGCGGTGATCCTGTTCTCGATCAACCCGCTGCTGGCGGTGGTCACGCTGGTGCCGCTGCCCTTCATCGCCTGGATGATCCATGTGGTGCGCGACCGGCTGCGCACCGGCTTCGAGAAGATCGACCGGGTGTGGAGCGAGGTCACCAACGTGCTGGCCGACACCATCCCGGGCATCCGCGTGGTCAAGGCCTTCGCGCAGGAGAAGCGCGAGGCCGACCGCTTCCATGCCGCCAACGCCTACAACCTGCAGGTCAACGACAAGCTCAACAAGACCTGGTCGCTGTTCACGCCCAGCGTGTCGCTGCTGACCGAGATCGGGCTGCTGGTGGTCTGGGGCTTCGGCATCTGGCAGGTGGCGCGCGGCAGCATCACGGTGGGTGTGCTGACCGCCTTCATCGCCTACATCGGGCGCTTCTACACCCGGCTCGATTCGATGAGCCGCATCGTCTCGGTCACGCAGAAGGCCGCGGCCGGCGCCAAGCGCATCTTCGACATCCTCGACCACGTGAGCAACGTGCCGGAGCCGCTCAACCCGGTCAAGGTCGACCGGCCCTCGGGCCGCATCGAGCTGGCCGACGTGGGCTTCCGCTACGGCTCGCGCGCGGTGATCCGCGACCTCGACCTGGTGATCCAGCCCGGCGAGATGATCGGCCTGGTGGGCCACAGCGGCTCGGGCAAGAGCACGCTGGTCAACCTGATCTGCCGCTTCTACGACGTGACCGACGGCGCGATCAAGGTCGACGGCACCGACATCCGCCGCTTCGCCGTGGCCGACTACCGGCGCCACGTCGGGCTGGTGCTGCAGGAGCCCTTCCTGTTCTTCGGCACCATCGC
>Ga0182008_10000067_pt1 | contig 87826 bp, 61 predicted proteins | sample Sormic07211129_1_FD_120482 | JGI IMG/M metagenome (GOLD analysis project Ga0182008, IMG submission 120482) | Rhizosphere microbial communities from Sorghum bicolor, Mead, Nebraska, USA - 072115-129_1 metaG | ecosystem: Host-associated > Plants > Roots > Rhizosphere | place: USA: Nebraska...
CGCGCTGAACCTTCCAGGTTCTGAGGCTTGATCATAAAAACATATTTTCCTGGGTGCAGACCGGAGGAGGTGGTGAAAGGGAAGGCTTTTGAGACAAGAACCGAAAGAAACCAGTACAATCCATATTAAATTGAACGGTATGGACTTTAGCTTCTCTTTTTTCTTATGGTTTTAATTGTCCGATTTTATTTAAAGTTTCGGTTAATTCTGCAGGTTTATTAGTTCCTATAAGGAGTTTTTTATGATTATTAAATTCAAGTTGTAAACCTTTGTCACCTGAAACATTAAATGCGGTGCCTTTTCCAAATAACCCGAGTCTCAGTCCCCATCCCCCGTATTCGGTTATAGGTGAGTATTCTCTTACAAATGACTTTGTTAGACTGTTCCATTTATAATGCTTAAATGTTAAATGGAAAGGAAAAAAGCGAACGTAAATGCCGTCACTTTTAATTACGGTGTCTAAACGCGAAGTAAAGATCAAAATGGTTGCCAGCAAAAATAAACCTGTTATTGTTAAAAGCCCGGCATCACTCATTGGTTTATCTCCAAATTGTTTTCCCAGGATAACTTGCTTGCAAACACCAAAAATAAAAAGTGTATTGATGCTTAATAGAATTGCCAAAAGCCACCATTGTTTAAATTTTTGTCTTTCTGAAAATAAAATTTCCTGATTCATTTTTTAAGGTTTTGTGATTTTTAAATATTTGAATTAGGCCTTGTTATAAATGTAGTGTAAAAGTAAAATGGCAGGTTGTTTAAAGTTTCATTTGTATCTATGATAGATACAAATAAAACCCCGGATAGGACTAGTTCAGCACCCTCTATTTTAAAACAGTATCATACTGACGGGAATAATTATTCAACTTAACTAGTCCTCAGCTTGTTGAGGATTGTATTAAGATCATACAGAATTGAATTTTATAACGATTTATATTTATTGATATGTTGGATGAATTTTTTAAAGGAAAAGAGGCGAGTGTACCTCGTTTTCAAAGCCTTGAATCTTCTTTATTAAAAGATAGGTACTTCGTACGTACAAAACCCTGGGACTGGTTGAAGGAAGAAGAAATTTATGTGGTTTCTAAATTGGATGGCAGACCAACAAGGATTATCATGGATTTTTGGCCTCATGAAATTTATTTGTTTGCAGACGGACAAATTACGGTTTCAGAACTTATTCATATTGTTGCAAGACGGTATGTTGTTGGAGGCGAGCCTGTTCCCGAAGATTTGGATACTGCGATTCTGGACAGTTTGGGCAATCTTGTTAATGAGTTGAAGATCGTTGAGCTTAAGGATATTCGGACTGAATTGCCTTTAACCATTGAGTTGCCTATATCAAGGCAGTAAACAGAAATATTCAAATCATATTTTTATGTAGCAAAAGAGCAATTAATACATTCGGGTGGATAAATGCGAACATGTGGCTGAGCCCTGGTGAATAAATTTACGGATAAAACTGCAAATGATATGAAATACAAAATTTTTCTAACTATTCGAAATGATGATTATACATAAAAAAAACTACCATTTTAAAATACTTACGCTGGTATTTTTACTCTTTAGTATGACGCTATTTGCTCAGGATCCAGTCGCTTCATTGACCACTACAGAAAAAAAGCAGGTGATCGATTCTATTGTTAAAAGGCTCAACGATGTCTACATCTTTCCTGAGGCAGCCCAAAAAATGGCCGCTGCGCTTTCAGCTAAATTCACTAAGGGGGATTACAATGCCATCAGTAGCCCATCACAATTTGCAGGCAAACTGGCAGCCGATCTGGTAGATGTTTCCCATGACCGGCATATTAACATCACCTTTGATCCTGCCTGGGTGCAGGCCAGCAAGAAAGTAATAAGCAAGAAGGATAGTTTGGAGCTCCTCAAACGTGATTTTCCAAACGCACGTGCAGATAATTTCGGATTCAGGAAAGTTGAGATACTGGACGGTAATATAGGCTACCTTAATCTTAGCAGATTTTACGATCCTGCAGCGGGTGGTGAAACAGCAGCCTCGGCTATGAATTTCCTCAGTAACACCGATGCGCTTATCATCGACCTGCGCCAAAATGACGGCGGCAGAGGGGATATGGTTCAACTGATTGCCAGTTATTTTTTTGAACCTGATCCAATCCTAATTTTAGACATCTATTCCAGAGCAGGCAACGAGCACCGACAGGACTGGACTTTGCCCTACCTGCCAGGCAAACGAATAGCCGACAAACCTTTGTACCTGTTAACTGGCCCGGGAACTTTTTCTGCAGCAGAAAGCTTCGTCTATTTTTTAAAGAACCGCAAACGCGCCACCCTGGTTGGCCAGACTACCGGCGGAGGTGCACACCCCGTTCAGCATCAAATGTTGACCGATAGGTTTACTATATTCACTCCCTATGCCAGACCTATTGATCCAATTACAAAAACAGACTGGGAAGGAACGGGAGTTAAACCACACATTGCTGTACCTGAGAGAGAGGCTTTGCTGATTGCACATATTTCCGCATTGGAACAAGTGCTGAAAGACCCGGGCCAAAACCTCAGCGCAACTTGGGCACTGGAGGCACTGAAAGCCAGGGTCAATCCTGTCGCCGTACCACAGGCCGTCTTGAAATCTTATACGGGCAGCTATGGAGCCGGAACCAGAAAGCTCACTTATGAAAAAGGCAAGCTATATGTTGAGCGTGCCGGAGAGTCAAAGTATGAGCTTATCCCACTAACCATGGATACTTTTTATATTCCAGAGACGCCTTTCTTACGCATAAGGATGAACATTGAAAACGGCAAAACCATCGGTTTGACCAGACAGTACAACGAAGGCAGTAATTTAAAAGATCCAAAAGACTGATTACTTTTTAAAATTAAACGATGAAAACAAAATTCTTTATTATCCTTTCCATGCTTTTTTCTCTTGTTACAAGGGCGCAGCAAATGGATTCCGTTCCATTCAATGGTGGTTTGCTTTTCTACCATGTCTACGGCAAGGGAAAACCTGTAATTATTTTAACCGGCGGCCCTGGGATATCCTACCAACAGCAGGAGGAAGTAGCAATCGAGGTGGGCAAACAGTATCAGGCTATTTTGCTGGAGCAAAGAGGTACGGGCAGATCGATGCCAGCTGTATTAGACAAAGAAACGGTAAACCTCAATACCGCAGTGAGTGACCTTAACTTACTGCTGGATCACCTGCATTTGAAAGATGCAGCTTTTTACGGTCATAGTTATGGAAGTTTTTTGGCTGTATATTATGCCAGCAAATACCCTGCAAGGGTAAGCCGGTTAATCCTTGCAGGCCCCGCACCATTTAATTACCTGGGCGATCAGATGACGACCTACGGAAACAATAAAGAATGTCGTTTTGGATTATTGGATATTGAAGAAATGAATAAGCTGGACGAAAAGGCTGGAAAGGGGACTCTTTCCAAAGCAGATTCTGCGACTTTCAGAAAACTAAATAACAGTACCAGTATCTATAATAAAATGGACATTGACAAAATAATGGCCAAAGCCGGCACCGGTAAGATGAGTACAAAGACTATGAGTCTAATGATGGCAGCATACAGCAAAAAGGTAGACCTGACTAACGATATTAAGCAATTAAAAATACCTGTTACTATTATCTGTGGGAGACAGGACCCCCTATCATTTATGGCTTACGAATATAAACTGTTACAACCCCGTATAAAAATTTCCTGGATTCAGGAAGCTGGGCATTTTGCCATGTTTGAGCAGCCAGAGCCTTTTTATAAAGCTCTTTTCACTGCTCTGTCAGATGATTGATAAAAACATCTTCGAATCCGGTTGACAATTATACAAAAAAACGAGGGTGATGTTATACCCTCGTTTTTGTATATTAACAAATATCTTTCTTAGTACCAGCTCCTTAATAACCAGAATTCTGGTGGAATTCTTTAGTTACATCTAAAGTAGACTGTGGAATAGGAAAAACCCTTCTAAAAGGCTGAGACACTGGTTTTGCACTGAAAGACTTTTCGTATTTCCCAAAACGGATCATTTGCGGGCGTCTGTAAAGCTCCCAATAGGTTTCAAATGCAATTTCTCTGTACAGGGTAGCTTCATCAAGGGAAGGGATAGCTACACCCGCGGCACCACCATAAAGAGATTCCCTGGTTCTTGAAGTACGCAACAAGTTGATATCACTTAGGGCAGGAGCGGCTTGCCCTTTGCGGAAATAAGCTTCTGCCCTCATGGTATAAATAGCGCCTAAACGGATCAATGGAATATCCACATTGCTGGAACCGTTCCCTTCTTCAGGATCAAATTCATATTTAAATACCCGTACACCGCGGTTGATCTCGTTTTGCGCAAATACAGCCTGTGTAGGATTGCTGAAATTTAATTCTGGTGTGAAATCCATGCGTGTACCTGTACTTTTTTCCATATACAGTTCAGAAACTTTGATCCTCCCATCTGCAGTCATTTCAAAACCTCCTGAAGAAGTCAGTTTTGGTCCATATTGAGGACCGGCCACAATGCCCCTGTTGAAATGAAACCAAGGCAGGTTTTTACTGTTCGGCACAATATCCGAAGCTGGAACACTGCCAACGGCATTGTTCATAAACCAGGTTCCGTCACTATACTGATATTTCCTGGAAAATCTTGGGTCTTCATGATAGCCTTCCCATGTGGCATAAAATTCCGGAGACATACAGGCTGCATTAGTTCCCCTGTTTGCCGGAGAAGCTCTTTGGTTACGTTCCATGGAAACATAGGCAAAAGAATTGGAGCCATTTCTGATGTAATCTATTTTTTGTGTAACCACAAAAATGAGTTCTGGTCCCGCCGTGTTGTTGATAGAGAAGCTGTCGAAATAATTGCTGGCCAAACGGAATTTTCCCGAGTTGATTAGGAGGGAAGTATAATAAATCACTCTATCCATATCCGTATCGGTACCGTTAACTGCCTTTTCATTAAAATTAAAAGAGGCGGCATACCGATCTTTATAAACTGCGCGGTTCAAATACATATTCGCAAGCAAGCCATAAGCAGCCTCTTTAGTAAACCTTCCGTTGTGCGTGGATTGTTGTCCAAGGTTGGCCAGGTTAGGGATTAAACTTTCGACCTGCAGAATCAGTTCATCTATGGCTGCTGGGGCCTGTTTAATTTCCAAAGGTGCATTTTCTTTGGAAGGATCCCGGTAGGGCACCTGGCCAAAAAGATCAAGTGTAGTATAACTGTAATAAGCCAGTAAGCCTTTTGCTTCAGCAAGATATACGGTTTTTTCTGCAATGTTACTGCTGTTCACCGCTTTTATGGCAGTCAAAGCCCTGGTAATGCCGTTGGTGAGCATATTCCAGTTGTCGGTTACAATAGCGTTATCTGGCGCCCAGGTAAATTCATGCATAGACCTCCATTTTCCACCATCTCCCCAGTCACTTCCACGGGTAGGCAGTAAGGCTTCATCTGTGGTGTATTCCTGCAATGCAAAAACAGCACCATGGTCTACAAAGGTTCCTTTGCCCAGTCTGTCGTAGGCTGCGGCTAAAGCGCCTGCGGGGCTGGAGGCATCATCACCCAAAACCTCATCCAATACTTTTTCATTGAGTTTTGTACAGTTGCTCAAAAAGAACACACCCAATAAACACAAAATAGTTTTAATTAATTTGTTCGTCTTCATGTTTATAATTTAATAGTTGCGCCAAAAAGAAATGTTTTTGCAGTTGGATAGCTGGAATAATCAATACCTAAAGACTGGTTACCACCCGTTGCTTTAGGGCTGTTGATCAATGGATCATAACCGCTGTAATTGGTAATGGTCAACAGGTTTTGCCCGGTTACATAGACACCCAGGCCATGCACCCATTTCAGTTTATTAATTCTAAAGTTATAACCTAAGCGGGCGGAGTTTAATCGGATAAAATCTGATTTTTCCAGGTACAGTGTAGAGAGTTGTGGTGAATTTGCAGGATTGGCTCCTGAATCAAAATACTTCACCGCAACGTTTCTGTCGGAAGCGAGGTTGTTGATGTTCAAAGCATTTAATCCGGTATTGTTCACCAGGTATCCTCCTGTTTGTCCGATAATAGAGAAGGAGAAATCAAAGTTCTTATAAGTCATTTGGTTGTTGATACCATAAGTGAATTTTGGTAATGCACCTTGAATGATCACCCGGTCTTTGTTGTCGATTACACCGTCATTGTTCACGTCTTTGAAAATATTATTTCCTTTTGCATCAAATCCAATGTGTTCCAGCAAGTAAAATGATCCGGCAGCATAACCGCTTTTGTAAATGTTGGCGGCTACCCCAGATTGCCCCGGACCAGATATGGTACCAGACAGAATTTCCGAAACCGGAAGGTTTTTGATCTTATTGTTCAGTGTTGCACCGTTCACATCCACCAACCAGGTAAAATCACGCTGGTCAATCAGCTTTGTGCCCAGCATGAACTCGAGACCTTTATTGACAATTTTACCGTCAATATTTACCCATACCGTATTGGTTGGACTTAACACCTGCGAAGGAATATTCAGGATGGCATCAGTTGTTGTTTTATTGAAATAATCCAATGTTCCGTATAACTTTCCATGCCACAAAGCAAAATCAAGCCCCACGTTGTATTGGGTAACCACTTCCCATTTTAAATTCGGGTTAGGTGTCCGGGTTACCGATACCCCATTGACAAGACCCAGATCGCTGTTCAGGTAATAGCCATCTGTAGGAGAAAGAGCATAACTGGCTTTAGTGATTTTGTTTTCAACCTCCTGGTTACCAGTCTGGCCCCAGCTCGCCCGCAATTTAAATTCTTCCAGGACCGGAATACTCTTCATAAAATTCTCCTGGGCAACGTTCCAGCCAAAGGCAAATGAAGGGAAGTACCCATATTTATTATTTGCTCCAAAACGAGTTGATCCGTCTGCACGTACAGAGGCCGTTAACAAGTATTTATTGTCGTAAGCATAATTAACCCTGGAGAAGAAAGACTGCAGTTCATTTTCCTGTGCGAAACCAAATACCCCGGTTTGTTTACCTGAAAAGGCAGGGTTATTTTCTGGTAAGACACCCGCATTTGCACCAGCTATGCCTTCAATATTAAAACTATTTCCTCCTCTTTCAAATTTCTGATAAGAGAATCCGGCCAGGGCTTCTATCTTGTTTTTTCCCGTCAGCAGACTATAATTCAGATAATGTTCCAGCAAAGTACTTTTGGAATTCATATTGTACTGAACATATTTTCCATTGGGGTTAATATCAGTCAGATTGGGGAAAATGGTTGTTTTTCTTTCTGCAGTAGAACGGTCCAGCCCCAGATTCAGTTTATACTCCAGGCCTTTGGCAATTCTAAAAGAAACATCCATATTGCCCAGTACCCTTAAAGTTCTGGTAATATCCCTGTATACACTGAGCAGGTAAGCAGGATTATAATGTGCATTCATATTGAAATTGGTATATTTACCATTATCATCAAATACCGAACGGGTAGGATTGGCCATTAGGGTGTGAATGATAAGCTGCCCGTTGGAACCGCCATCGTCACTTGTCGGAACACCATTGTCTCTGGTTTCACTGGCGGTAAGGTTCACGCCAACTTTTAAGCGTTGTTCATCCAGAAAAGATTCAGAAGCATTAATTCTTCCTGAAGTCCGCCTGAAATCACTGTTTTTTACAATCCCTTCCTGGTCCATTTGTGCAGCAGATACATAGTAATTTCCGGAGTTGGTTTGTCTGGAAAATGACAAGGAATTGTTCCTCGTTTGTGCTTTCCTGTAAATCACGTCCTGCCAGTCTGTATTGCCACCATGATCGAAGGCTTTATCCTTTATTGCAGAACGGTATTGGTCTGCAGAAAGTACTTTGAGCTTGTGGGCTACAGTTGAAAAACCTATATAAGAATCTGCAGTTAAACTTCCCTCTCCCTTTTTGCCTTTCTTAGTCGTTACAATAACCACACCGTTGGATCCTCTGGCCCCGTAAATAGCTGCAGCCGAAGCATCTTTAAGAACGGAAATGGATTCAATATCACTGGTATTTAAAAAATTAAGCGGGTTCTTTGCTTTTGAAGAACCAAAACCTACGTTCTGGCCACCCGGGCTCACATCGTCGTTGGTCAAAGGAACTCCGTCTACCACAAATAAAGGCGTGCTTCCACTCCGGATGGAACCCACTCCACGAATGGTCACATCTACACCTCCACCCGGTTCGCCGCTGCTGTTTACCACCCTTACCCCTGCAACTTTACCTTGTAACAGGTTATCTGCAGATACTACAACTCCTTGTCTGAAGCTTTTTTCATCTAGTTGGGTTACAGCACCAGTTACATCTTTCTTGGTTTGTTTTCCATAACCGACAATCAGTACTTCACCCAGCTTTGAGGCATCTGGTTCCAGCTTAATCGCCAATACTGGGCCATCGATATTTACTATTTTGTTCTTGTAACCAATAAAAGATACCTCAAGTGTTCCGGACCTTACGCCTTTAATTTCAAATGCACCTTCTGCATTGGTTACCACGGCATTTTTTGTGCCTTGTTCTTTAACAGTTGCTCCAACAAGAGGGAGGTTTTGCTCATCAACTACTCTTCCTTTGATGGATTGCTGGAAGGTGTGAGCAGCAGCAGGTACTTTCTCTTTTTTATTTTTGCTGATGAGTACCATTTTATCTATAATGGTAAACTTGAAATCTGCTTCTTCCGATAGGGTTTTCAATACTTCCCGAAGTGGTTTGGAATAGGTTACTGCATAGGTTTTTTTGTCTGCAATAATGGCTTCGCTATAGCTGAATTTGTAGCTGGTTTGCCGGCTCAATTGTAAAAAGATATTTACAAGGGTTTCATTTGTTGAAATGGTTTTTGCAGGCAAAGTCTTGTTAACCAGTGTTTTTGCGTCTGTGCTTTGAATGAAGAATAAAGCCAGGGCTAAAAAACATATTTTTTTAAGGTTTAAAAAAGTATATTTATAATGCATATTTAAGTTATTAATTTGTTTGATATCTTAATACTAACCGTGGTTGTTACAGCAACTGCGGTTTTTTAATTACTTACATTTATTCTTTCTCCATAGGGTCTTAGTTTTAGGTGAGTGATATAATTGATCTGATCCAGTATATTCTGAAGTGGTAAACCATTTTTGATGTATAGCGTTATTTTCGTGTTCAGGATCCTTTCATTTTCGGCAGTAAAATATACCCCATATTTAAAGCCAAGCAAGGTAAATACCTTATCGAGCGTAACCTGGTTAAGCTCAATATCTTTCTTATACCAGCTATACAAAGACATGTCATCAGCTCTCTGTTTTTTAAGGCCATCTGCGCTTGTAAAAACGGCGTATTCATTAGGTCTTAAAAATGTCTTTTGTTTTTTAGTGTATACACTCACGTGTCCGGTCACCACGGTCACGGTAGATTTATTATGATCCAGACTGATGTGGAAAGAAGTGCCCAATATCTTTGTCTTGATTTGAGGAGAGGTGATGATAAAAGGATGGGAAGGATCCTTTGCTACCTTAAAAAAGGCATTGCCTTTCAGCAGTTCTACGGATCGGATCTTACCGTTAAAGTGCTCAGGATACTTAAATGTGGAGTGTGCCGCAAGATAGACTAATGTACCGTCGGTCAGTTTTACAGAATCTGTGACCGAAGCCGTAGTCATCAGCAATTCTTTAGGCTGGTTATGTGAAGATTTGAATAAAATGCCTAGCCCCAATATGGCTGCCAGTACTGCGGCAATGGCATATTTGTAATACCTTTTGAAAGTACTTTTTATAAGGTTGTCTTTTTTGATGTTTTCATAAATATGGGCTGAAATATCAGCCTTTGAGCCCATCTCCCTGGTATTCCATTTAGAACCGTTGTATTCCTGCTGCATAAAATCATCCAGTAATTTTTTTTCTGCAGATGAAATGGAGGATTCATTGTTTCTATCTGTGAGATAATCGAGGTAATGTGTGATCTTTTTTGCCATTGTACTTATGTTCGCCTATAAGTACCAAAGCAGGTATAAAAGTACTATCGATAATTGTTACGATATGATTAAGATATTGTTAACATGAAAAAGTACATAAAGACCCAGGGGAATGATCAAGCCTGGTGTTTCAGCGGCCTGGATTCTTAATTGCTTTAAAGCAGAGGAGATCTGGTTTTTTACCGTTTGCTTAGACAGGTTTAGTTCCGCTGCAATTTGTTCTATGCCCATTTCCTTTATTTTACTCATCACCAGAATTTCTTTTCTTTTCTCCGGAAGGTTTTCCAGTAAAGTATAGAGCTTGTCCAGAAGTTCAGTTTCAAAGGTGGGGATATGATCAATAAAATAATCCTCAAATTTCTCTTCTATAATGGAGGTATCAAAGCGCTTGTTTCTGTATTCTTTTAGGACCTGGTTTTTAGCAGCTCTGAATAGAAAATGTTCTGTAGATAAAATTTGAAGTTCTGTTCTTCTCTCCCAAAGGTTGGTAAAAATATCCTGAACAATGTTTTGAGAAATATGTTCGTCACGTGTCATTCTGAAACAAAAAGCATATAGCTTCTCCCAATGCTGGGTATAAATACTTTCAAAAGTCTTAGAGGTTATCATATGCTAAACATGGGCTAAGATATCTTCGACGTGTTAAGCAGATGTTAGTGATAAAAAAAGAAATAGATTATCCTTACTTTTAATCAACTTAATGCAATTCGAGATGAAACAATTTTTGATCCTGGTTTTTCTTTTGTGCAGTAATTTAATCTATGCGCAGCAATTAACGGTTTCCGTTATTGGCAGCCCTGACTCCAGCCTGCATGTCCTGTACCTTGGGAGCGGCCTTCGTTATTTTGACCGGGAGAAGACCTATACACTGGATGCGAAAGGGAAAGCCTCCGTGATAAATGACCTGACTTCTCCTGCGATGATCAGATTGACCAATAATGGGAAATCCAGCCTGGTTTTTCTGGAACCAGGTAAAAATCTGGAGATTTTTATAGGAAAAACAGACGGCAAACCCTCCTTTAAAGTCAAAGGACCAAACGCTGCAGGTATCGAATTGCTGCAAAATATTTCACATCCTTTTTATCAGCAGAAGGCTGCGCAATATTATAGAACAGACAGCTCCATGACGGAAATAAAAAAAGTCATGGCATCAGATATAACACGTGAAATTAAACCCTTTGATTCGTTATTAAGAATTGGGGCAATCGACCCGGATTTTTATAAATACATCCGTACTGATGTTGATTATTACTATGCATCAGTTCTGGCTACAGTTGTCTTTTCGCAATACCATCTGACCACATTAGATAAAAGCCACCCGCGTTATAAAGCAAAACTTAGAGCGGATTATGAAGCCGAATGGCCAAACATCTATAAAAAACATCCGTTCAACACCTCTGCCATGGTTTTTTCTGACTTTTATTATTACGCATTTGATTATACCACCTGGTATAACTTGATGTACCGGGCTCAAAAGGAGGGAAAGTACAATGAACCATTCAATGCTAAAAACAGGTTTAACAAGACTTATGATGGTTTCGCACAAAACTTTAGTGGTATAATGCTGGAATATCTTCAGGCAAGATATATTCATGATGAGGCTATGCAAAAGGAGTATGAGCCACAGCTCCTGGAGCTCTATGATCGCTTCCTGAAATCTTATCCCAAAAGTGCTTACATCCGGTATCTGAGCCCTTTAATGGAAGATATTCATCATTTTCAACATGCAGCAAGTCAGCCACTACACATAGATCAGGAACTGCTGGCAAATGCCGATACATTTGATGAACTGGCTGCCAGATTCAAGAATAAACTTGTTTATGTAGACATGTGGGCTACCTGGTGTGGCCCCTGCAAAGCAGAGTTTGAATACAACCCGGACCTTCAGAAGTTTCTGAAGGCAAATCAAATTGAAATGCTGTATATTTCAATGGATAAGCCAGGAGCCGATCAGCAGTGGCAGCAAATGATCCGGTACTATGATCTTAGGGGAAAGCACATACGGACTTCGGATTCACTGAGGCAAGATTTAATGAATAAATTTTGGGATGGAAAAAGCTATAGTATCCCACGGTATCTGATCGTTAAAGACGGTAAGGTTGTTGAAGCTAGTGCCTTGCGGCCAGCGGATAAAGGCAAACTCTACGACCAAATTAGGAAATACTTATAGAAATGAGCTGATTATCTACGGACTCATCGTAATTTTTTTGCAGACTACCTTTATATGCACTAAAATATAGAACTTTAGAGCTCAACTTATTATCACAAATGATTTACAAAAAACAAAAACTATTTATAGCTGCGGTGGTATTGGGCTTGTTTATGCCTTTTACCAGTCCGGCGCAGCTGAAAACCTTAAAGCAACCGCTAAAGTCGAAGCAAATCAGTCTGGCAAGCGCATCAAATCTGCCCCTGGACCCAGCTGTACGTACAGGTAAATTGCCCAATGGATTTACCTATTATATACGGCACAATACAGAACCTAAGAACAGGGTAGTGATGTACCTGGCCAATAAAGTTGGGTCTATCCTCGAGACAGATGAACAGCAGGGGTTGGCCCACTTTATGGAACACATGAGCTTTAACGGGACCAAGCATTTCCCTAAAAGCGAACTGGTCAGCTACCTGCAGAAATCCGGTGTACGTTTTGGTGCAGATCTGAATGCTTATACCAGTTTTGATGAAACGGTATATCAGTTGCCCCTTCCTACAGACAATCCTGAAATACTTAAGAATGGTATCCAGATCATGCGCGACTGGGCTCAGGAGGCCACTTTGGAGACAGAAGAAATCAACAAAGAGCGTGGTGTGATCATGGAAGAAAAGCGTTTAGGCAAGGGTGCTTCGGAAAGAATGCAGAGGCAGACTTTTCCATTGTTGCTGAACCATTCGAGATATGCCTCACGTGTTCCGATTGGGACAGAACAAGTATTGCTGAATTTTAAACCCGAAGCGATTAAGGCCTATTATAAAGACTGGTACAGGCCAAATTTACAAGCACTCATCGTTGTTGGAGATATTAATGTAGCGGAGATGGAAAAAACCATTAAAGCCAAATTTTCTGATTTGAAAAATCCTCTCAAAGAGAAGCCAAGAACAAAATATACAGTGCCCTTAACAGGCAAGAATCAATTCCTCGCTGTTACAGATAAAGAGATGCCTTCTACGGTGATGCAGGTGCTCATTAAACATAAAGCGAAAGACCTGAAAACGGCCGAAGATTATCGTGCTTCGCTGGTTAAGGGATTGTTTAATCAGATCCTGAATGAGCGCTATACTGAATTGTCCAGGCAGGCAGATCCACCGTTTTTACAGGGTGGGGCAGGTATTGAAGACCTGTTGGGCGGTTTGGACATGTATGCAGCTACGGTTGTAGCTAAACCAGGAGCGCTGGAGAAAGGTTTTAAAGCGGTTTGGAGAGAAAGCCGCCGGGCACAGTTGTTCGGTTTTACACAAACCGAATTAGACCGTGCAAAACAAAATTACCTGAGCAGTATGGAGGCTGCAGTGAAAGAGAAAGACAAAACGCAGTCAGAATCCTATGTAAAAGAATACCTTCAATACTTTTTAAATCAGAATGCGGCACCTGGTATTGTGAAAGAAAATGAACTCGTTACCCGGTTTATTCCAGGGATTTCCCTTCAGGAGGTCAATGCGGTAAGTAAAGAATACATCAAGGACATCAATAGGGATATTGTTATTATGGCACCGGAAAAGGATAAAGCCGGTTTGCCTGATGAAGCTAAAGCGCTCAGCTGGATACAAAGTGTTAATGAGGAAAAACTGGATGCCTTTAAGGATAACGTAAGTACACTGCCCTTACTTGCCGGAATACCTGCAGGTGGAAAGATTGTCAAAGAAGATAAAGATGCAGTTCTGGGGATTACGACGCTGACCTTAAGTAACGGAGTAAAAGTATTGCTTAAAAAAACAGACTTTAAAAATAACCAGATCCTGTTCAATGCCTTTTCGCGGGGAGGAACTTCCCTGTATAGCGATGCTGATTTTCAAAGTGCAACCAACGCTGCAGGTGCAGTGGCTGCCGGTGGCGTAGGAAATTACAACTCGACCCAGCTGGATAAATTTCTTACGGGCAAACAATTGGGTGTAGGCCCTTATATCGGAGAGCGTACGCAAGGATTTAATGGCAGTGCAACACCAAAAGATTTGGAAACTGCACTTCAACTGATTTATGGCTACTTCACAGAACCCCGCAAAGATGAGGAAATCTTTAAAGGATTAATTGCTAACGCAAAATCAGGTCTGGCAAATCGTGGAGATGATCCAAACAAGGTATTTAGTGACACCGTAAGTGCTGTTCTGAGTAACTATAATATCCGACGCACCGGGCCGAGTCTGGAAAAAATAAACCAGATTGATCTGGATAAGGCACTGCGTATTTATAAAGAACGGTTTGCTGATGCTTCCGGGCTTACTTTCACTTTTGTAGGAAGTATAGATGAAGCCACAATAAAGCCATTATTAGAAAAATATCTGGGCTCTTTGCCTTCAAACGGACGTCAGGAAGAAGCAAGAGATTTGGGTATTCATATCCCTGAAGGAAAGATCTCTAAAACAGTATATAAGGGAACAGAACAGAAATCAACCGTATATATGGTGTTTTCCGGGCCCTTCGATTATAGCTATGAAAATGATGTGAAAATGGAAGCTTTGAAAGAAACTTTGGAGATCAGGATGTTAGAGCGATTGAGAGAAGAGGAAAGTGGTGTATATACCCCAAGTGTACAAGTAAGCACTTCGAAGTATCCTCAGAGCAGATTCAGTATGGTCATTTCTTTTGGTTGCGCCCCTGGGAATGTAGAACGTTTGATTGCTTCTGCACTGGATGAAGTAAAGAAAACGGGTAAAAATGGCCCATCATTAGAAAACATCAATAAATTTAAAGCAGAAGACCGGAGGAGCAGAGAAACAGAGTTAAAGACCAATAATTTCTGGTTGAACTATCTGAATGGACAATTGATCAATAATGAGCCCTTGACCCAGGTTAATGATTATGATGCTGCGATAGGTAAGGTTACGGTGTCCAGTCTGAAAGATATTGCTGCGAAATATTTGAATGGAGATAATTACATCAGGCTTGTCCTGTCTCCTGAGAAATAATTTCACCAAGAGAAAATACAAAAAAGAGTGAAGTGACCCCCAAAAGTTGGACAAAAACTTTTGGGGGTCATTTCATTTATGATACTGGCTCTTTCTTTTCTTGATACCTGATTCCATACTGAATTACTCCTCCTTATGTATAAGCTGAAGAAAAAAAATGCTGTTCATTTGAAAATGAACTAAATGAACAGTATAAAGTAGAAAGTTCATTTCTATATTAGAAAACACTTCTATTGTTTATGAGTAAAATAGGCCAAAAAATTAAAACTTTCCGTCTGAAAGCGCGGAAAACACAGGGAGAGCTTGCTGAAGTTCTCGGTATCTCTGTTCCTGCATTTTCGAAAATAGAAAATGGAATTACTGATGTAAATTCGGCCCGGATTATCCAGCTGGCTATATTGTTTAAAGTAAATGCGGGTGCTTTTTTTGAAGAAACAGATGACCAGCGAGATGAAACCGAAAGAAAACAGGAGCTTTTGTTAAAGCAGCAGCAAGCAACAATTAGTGAATTGCAGGGAAAACTAATCACCTGTTTCGAAGAAAAGGATGAGCTGCAAAAAAGGATCAGAGAGGCCGAAACAGACGTAGTCAAACATTAAGTTATAAAGAATATCACCCGCCCTTGATGAATGGAAAGGGCGGAATAAAAATCTGTACCCTTCTTCTCAGAGTGTGGGCCTCAGAAGCACCTTCAAATTTCTATAGAAAAGCCCATTTTTGATGCCAATAGGCTAAAGTAAAAAAAAATAATTTTATTATGTTTACCAGAATTCCATAGCGAAAAATGTTGTGGAAATTGTTTTTTTACATTAACCTATAGAAAAATGAATCTTAAAAATGCTTATAGCACGATCCTTCAGGAAACGGAGAAGATGGATATAGCACAGGAAATCAAAAACCTAACCAGAGCCGATCTGCAGCTGAAAGAGAATTGGTACAAAGGACTTGCTTTATTGGACCATGCGTCATCCGATCTGGGAGAGAATAAAGACGAGGTTTTTGCTTTTTATAAAAAACTGGTTACAGAAGGACTGGATTTTAAAGCAAGTGTTTATCTTAATGAAGAGGATTATGGCACGCACTTAAATATTTTGCTGGCAGCTCTTGAAAAACTTGCAGTTTACTTCCCGATCATATACACACAGATTGCATTTCAGTACAGGGAAGCCCGAAGATCTCATCGCGATGCTGAAAAAATAATCTATTATCTGGATAAGGCAATTGATCAGAAGGTAGAACTGGGTCTTGCTGTAAAAGGTTATTTCCTGTATTATGGGGTATTGATCAAAGAAGATAAAGAAGCCGGCTTGGAGTTGCTGAACAGCTCATCATCTTTATGGGTTAAATTATATAAAGCCTATATCTCTTTAAATACAGGAGATACCGAAGGTATCCTTCCCCTCATTGCTGAATTAAAAGAAAGTGAAGATTTCTTTTTAATAAAAAGTGCCTTTGTCCTGGAAGGAAATTATTACGATTCTATCCGTGATGAAGCAGCGGCAACAGCTGTTTATCAGACGCTTTACCAGAATTATGAACATGATTATGCCTTGTTCAGACTGGCCACAATGAAGTTTGCATCCTCAGAGGATCCGACGGTCAGATCGGAGGCTTTTGCCATGTGGAAAGAGGCTTTTGAATTAGGAACTGTAGAAGCAGCTATCCATTTGGGCTATCATGCTTTACCGGAAAATAATGGAGGTTCTTCATTTGACGAGGCCATCCACTGGTTTGAATTAGGTTATCTGTATAACAATGCATTTGCGGCTTATCGTCTGGCCTTGATCTATTTGTATGTACCCGAATTTATAAACGGAGAAAAAGGTCTTCATTACCTGGATGTTGCTATTGCCGATGGTTCAGCAGATGCTTTAATTGAAAAAGCAGAAGTATTGCTGGATGGGGCTGTAGTAAAAAAAGATGAGCAGGCTGGATTAGAGCTGCTTAGAAAAGCAGCTGAAGATAAACTGCCCTACGCAATGAACCGGTTAGGGTATTTCTATGAGGAAGGCTTATTGGTTGGTGATGCAGATGTAGAGAAGGCCTTGTCTTATTATGAACAAGCGGCAGAATTGAATTTCCCGGCGGGAATAAACAATTCAGGAAGAATCTACAGGTATGGAGTTGCCGGTGAGCCAGATCAGGAAAAAGCAAGAGCTTATTTTGAAAAAGGCGTAGAAATGGGCTTCCCTTATGCCATGACAGAACTGGCTTTTATGTATGAGGATGGTACTATAGTGAAAGATCTTCAGCAATCTTTTGACTTGTTCAAAAGGGCCGCAGAAATGGACTATGCTTTTGCCATTCATGCTACTGGAACGTACCTGGAGAATGCTTACCACATGGAAAGCCCTGACCACGAAGCTGCATTTAACTGGTATAAAAGAGGTGCTGAACTCAACGATGTGAATTGTACATTTGAAACAGGGCGCTGTTACCGCTTTGGTATAGGTGTTCAGGAAGATCCCGACCAGGCCATTGCGTATTACGAGCAAGCAGCAGAAGGCGGTAACCCAAAAGCCATGGTAGAACTTGGACTTTGTTATGAACATGAATACGGTGTTGCATTTGATGCTCAAAAAGCATTTGACTACATGCAAAGCGCTGCAAAGCAAAACTATTATTACGGGGCCTATAAATTGGGCTACTATTATATGCATGGGTTGATCACACAGGATTCAGAAAAAGGATTGGAATGGTTTCATAAAGCGGCAGAGACCGGATATCCACACGCTATGATTGAAATTGGTGATTACTATATGTACGATTACGATCGAATTGATCAGGCTGAAAAAGCATTTGACTATTATCAACAGGCTTTTGAGCGGGATGTATTGCATGAAGGACTCGGACTTTGTTATGAGTATGGCTTAGGCGTGGAAACCAATTATCCCGAAGCCTTTAAATATTATGAAATGGCCGCCAACCGGGAATATATTCTGGCCATGTACCATACCGGACGCTGTTACCTCAATGGATCTGGAGTAAAAGCCAATCCGGAACAAGCCTTCCGCTGGTTTAATGATGCGGCGCAACACAATAATATTGCTTCTCAGTATTATACGGGTACACTGTTACTAAATGGTAAGGGTGTTGCAATGAATAAAGAAGAAGGATTGCAGTGGCTTAACAAAGCTGCTGAAGAAAATTATGCACTGGCACAGTTTGAACTGGGGAATTGTTATTTAATGGGAGACGGAGTAGAGGAAGACGAAGAAATGGCGATGTCTTGGTTTGAAAAGGCTGCCGATAATGGCCATGAAAAAGCTATGAAACTCACTGGCAGGAAGAAAGGAAAATAATATGGATGAAAATCAGCAATATTTGTTTCAGGTAAACCTGAAAGGAATGATCTCGCTGTTGTCTGAACATTTATACAGCAATCCAAATACCTTTGTGCGGGAGCTTCTGCAAAATGGGGTGGACGCGATTACTGCATTTAGGACCATAGACGAAGGTCATCTTGGGGCGATACGGATTTACCTTCCAGATGCGAACCGAAAAGAGATGATCTTTGAGGATAACGGAATTGGTTTAAAAGAAGAAGAGATCCATAAATTCCTCGCAGTGATTGGCGAAAGTTCCAAAAGAGAGGCTTTTGAAGCAAAAGATTATATCGGAAAATTTGGGATCGGGCTGTTGTCCTGTTTTGTGGTGTCGAATGAAATTATCGTTGAATCCAGATCGGCACTCAGTGATAAGGCTTTTCGTTGGACAGGCAAGTCGGACGGGACTTATCAGATCATCGAAATCAGCGAGGAGCGCCCAATAGGATCTAAAGTTATCCTGCTGCCAAAAGAAGAGTTCAAACACTTATTTAAACCCGAAACCTTCCGTAAAAACCTGGAGAACTATGGTGAGGCATTACCTATGCCTATTTATCTCTTTTACGACCAGGAGCAACACTGGATCAATGAAGGAGGAGCCATATGGCTGGATGGTACCGCGTCCAGGGAAGAATTACTGGCTTACGGCCGCAAGGTTTTTAATACCAGTTTTTTAGATGCTTTCCCTGTTTCTTCTTCGGCAGGTGCCATAAAAGGAGTAGCCTATGTATTGCCCTTTAAAACCCAGTTTACAGGTAAACAAACCCATAAGATCTATTTAAAACGAATGTTTTTAAGTGATGATGATTGTCGTTTATTACCCAGCTGGGCCTTCTTTATTCGTTGTGTGCTCAATACCGACGGGCTGGATGCCATTGCATCCCGTGAGTCACTGGTTTACAATGACCTGTTGAAGGAAGCAAAAAAACAAATCGGGCAGTCGATCAAGGGATATCTGAAATCTGTGGGGCTGGTGGACCATTCCATTTATCAAAAACTGATCAATACACATTATCTGCATCTAAAGGCAATTGCCGCAGAAGATAATGAACTTCTGCAGGTTTTTATGGACGATTTGCCTTTTGAAACCAATAAAGGAATCCGGACATTTAAAAACATTCGTGAACAGGGGCAGACCATATATTACACCCCCAATATTGATGACTTTAAGCAGGTCAGACGTATTGCAGGATCGCAGGGCGTACTGATCATTAATGCGGCCTATACTTTCGAAGAAGAATTGCTCAAGAAAATCCAGCGACTGGATAAACACCTTAAAATTGAGCAAATCTCCCCGGGCAGTTTACTGAATACTTTTCACGCTGTAGATATCGCAAACGAGCAGCAATTTGCGGAATTTGAAAAAAGGGTTGCGGAAGTGCTTAAGCCATTGAACTGTACCTGCAGTTTGAAACGCTTTAACCCGGAGGATACACCAGCGATCTATGTTGCACCGCAGGATGACATGAGTGCCAGAAATGCGAAACAGGAAGTTTCAGCTACTAATCCCCTTGCGGCGGCTCTGGGTGCATTTGCTCCGAAAAAGAAGGCTGCAGAACCTGTTCTTTGTTTTAATGCCGATAATAAACTGGTAAAAAGGATGATTGAGATTAAGGATCCCTATGTTTTTCCTTCTATTATCCAGATCCTATACGTACAGGCTTTACTATTGGGGAAATATCCTGTCAGCGATACAGAAATGAATTTGTTTAACGAAGCACTCCATAACCTGATTATTATGGGTATGGAGAATTTTATTAATATTTAAGAAGATGAGGTATACTTTAGAAATACAGAAGCTCCTAAACCGGGCAAACCAGGAAAACATTCATCCTAAAGATGCAGCTAAATTACTGATTGAGGCCATTCAGATTGCCGACGCAAATGAGGACGTGGAGTGGGGATATGAGCTTCGGGAAGATTTGATGGATACACAATGGAGATTGGTGGGAAGAGAAGAGTTTGTACGGGCATTTAGCTGGATGTTGAATACCTATGATGCAGACCCTGAAAACTATGCTGTTGAAGACCTGCTCTGGAAATATAAATGGATTATAGATGAATTGTTCTCTAATCCTGAAGTTCCTTTGGAACAACTGGATAATGTACTTTCCGATTATAAAAGGAGACTGGAAGAAAAAGGCTATGGTTTGCGTTCTTATTACAGCAAACTCCTTCATGAAGCATTGGGTCAAAAAGAATCGGCAGAAAGTAAAAAATACCTGGACCTGGTCAATTCACTTCCAATTGATGAATTGAGTGATTGCAGGGCCTGTGAAATGGATACAGAAGTCGCTTTTCTGGTCAATGAAGGCGATTTTACCGCTGCTTATCAGAAAGCTCAGCCTTTGCTGCAAAAACAATATACCTGTGCACATGTTCCTGTAATTACCTTGTGCCAGCTGTGTTATCTAGCCATTAAAAATAATGAAAATGAAAAAGCTGAGGAATTATTTGTCCGCGCTGAGGAAGAATTGCAGGAAAGGGAAGAAGATTCCACTTTAATTGTATCCATCGGATTGCTGATCGTATTCTTGTTCCATAATCATAAAGAAAAAGGCTGGGAATATATAGAAAAATACCTTCCTTGGGCCATGGAATGCAGGACCAGCCGGGAGTTTTTCTTTTCGCAGTATATGACCGAAGCATTGAAACTGGAAGATCAGGAAAAACAAGTTACACTAGAATTGCCGCATGAACATCCTTTGTATACTTCTGCTCATAGCTATAAAGTAAAAGATCTCTATGACTTTTATTATAAACAAGCAAAAAGAAATGCCGCACAGTTCGATGAACGTAACGGCAATTCGAATTTTTCGATTCAATTGGAGCAGGCCCTGAGTTAAGAGGGTGTGCTTAAGAATCGGTACCTTCTTCTTTTGCTTTGGGTGCAATGTTATCTTCAGCATCCAAAGTAAAAGAACTTTCAGCAGCATTAAATGCTTGCTTTAGTAATTCCGTATCAGGCTGCTCTCCGGCAGCCTGATCATATTCTTCATCAAAGCCATTGGAGTGAATGTCTTTTTGACTCTGCTGATCATCTGCTTCCGAGTTCAGTGAATCGTCTAATGGTACGTTATCTTCAGGATTTATCATCTTCTTTTATTTTTTATAAATATAACAATTAAACTAGACTAATGTTTAAAGGATCTTAGTTCCAGACTTGTTCATAGATAGGGTATTAAGACATTTAGCCTGACAACCGATAATATTGAGTACCTTTAAGGTCAGAAAAAATAATTATGAATTACGAAGAGTATTACAATGAGCTTTCAAGTGAACTGGAGAGGTCTGCAAGTGTATTGAAAGAATACGATGATTTGGAAGCACATTTTATGAGCTCAACGCACAGCCGTGTCAGGTATGAATCTTATGTTTTAAGTTCTATGCCGGTGGGAATTGTTGATATCGTCTATATCCTCACCTCCGGAACCATGACAGTAGGCTTTGATATGGAGCTGAAAAATACTCTTAAAAATAACACCAGGCTGCAGTATACATTGGGTGTGAGCCGCCTTTTTGATAAAGAGAAAATCAAGATATTAGGCATTTTCAAATCACTTACTGAAATTGCAAATGATGATGTGCTCTTAAATATACTAAATGGGATCAGAAATGACCTTAGCAAAAATGAAGACAGAATTATGAAGCTTAAGGAGCTCATGAGAAGGTAATTCTTCTCTGGAGAGATCATTTTATTTACAACGGGCAGGCTAACTCAGCAATGCCCGTTTTTTTATGGGCTAAACATTTAGGCATTATCCTTGTTATTTACTTCATTCCCAAGTGGAGAAAATCAATAGAGCGTAAAATATGTCAGTAAAAAGAGAAACTTCCTTACGTTTAAATAAGAAATTAACTGCTTTGCCCAAGACAAAAACGGGCATTAACGGATTAGATGAAATTACCCTGGGTGGTTTGCCTTCTGGCAGGCCAACGCTGATTTGCGGAGGCCCTGGTTGTGGAAAAACATTATTCTCTCTTGAGTTTATCGTTCGCGGTGCAGAAGATTTTAATGAACCGGGGGTGTTTGTTGCATTTGAAGAAAAGGCTGATGAAATCCTGATGAATGTAGCTTCCCTTGGTTTTGATCTGGAAAGGCTACAAAACGAAAAAAAGATCAGGATGGATTATATCCATATTGATAAAACTGAAATTGAAGAGACCGGAGAGTACGACCTGGAAGGATTGTTTATCCGGTTGGGCTATGCAATAGACAGTATTGGTGCCAAAAGGGTTGTATTAGACACCATTGAAAACCTTTTTGCAGGATTGTCTAACGAAGGGATCATCAGAGCGGAACTCCGCAGGTTGTTCCGCTGGCTTAAAGATAAAGGAGTAACCGCCATTATTACCGGGGAGAAAGGAAAAGAAAGTCTGACCAGGCAGGGATTGGAAGAATATGTTTCTGATTGTGTAATCCTGCTCGATCATCGGGTAATTAACCAGATTTCGACCAGGCGATTGAGGATTGTAAAGTACAGAGGTTCGCTTCATGGTACCAATGAATATCCATTTTTAATAGATGATGAAGGGATTTCAGTCTTACCGGTAACTTCTTTAAAATTGGATAAGCCGGTTTCGTCAGATACCATCTCTTCGGGAATTGGTGCTTTGGACGAGATGTTTCCTATGGGTGGTTTTTATAAAGGAAGTAGTATCCTGGTGTCTGGAACGGCGGGTACCGGAAAAACGAGTATTGCAGCTAGTTTTGTAAACCAGGCATGCTTAAAAAAAGACAAATGCCTGTTTTTTGCTTTCGAAGAATCGCCTGCGCAGATTATCCGGAATATGAGGTCCATAGGCATGGACTTGCAGAAGCATGTAGATAAAGGGCTGCTTCAGTTCTACGCATCACGTCCAACAATGTTTGGACTGGAAATGCATCTTGTTGCAATTCATAAGGCCATTCAGAAGTTTAAACCTAAGGTGGTTGTTCTGGATCCAATTACAAATCTTATTACAGTGGGCAGCTTTAGCGATGTTAAAGCAATGCTGGTGCGGCTAATTGATTTCTTGCAAAATGAACAGATTACGGTGATGTTCACCGCACTTACACTAAATACGGTGGTGAGTGAGCAAACAGACGATGGTGTTTCTTCTTTGGTAGATGCCTGGTTGTATATCAAAGATATTGAACTTAATGGCGAGCGTAACAGAGGATTGTACATTATGAAATCCAGGGGAATGCATCACTCCAATCAGGTTCGGGAGTTTTTAATTACAAGTAAGGGTTTAGAACTGGTTGACGTTTATCTTGGGCCAGAAGGCATATTGACCGGTTCGGCCAGGGAAGCACAAATGTTACAAGAGGAAACGGGGCAGGTTTTGCATACTTACGCCGTAAGCCGGAAGGACAGAGAACTTCTTCGTAAACGCAAGGTCCTGGAAGCAAAGATAGAGAGTTTGAAATCTGAATTTGAATCAGCTGAAGAAGAGCTAAACAAGATTTATACCGAGGAAGAGATTAAAAGGAGTGTGATGGAAGAGAATCGTCAGAAAATCACCGAAATAAGAAAAGCCGGTGGAAAGTTTTTGTCTGGTAAGCAACTAAATGGTAAGTCAAAAATAAAGAAATAGTGGAACAAAAATATGAACTGAGACTGTATGTAGCTGGTAAGACCCAGAAATCAGTCACGGCGCTTAGCAATTTAAAGAAATATTGCGAAGAGCATTTAAGCGGTCAGTATTCCATTGAAGTGGTCGATCTTCTTCTTCAACCGCAACTGGCAGAAGGAGACCAGATATTGGCTATTCCTACTCTGGTAAAGAAAGTACCTGAGCCCGTTAGGAAGATTATCGGAGATCTCTCCAATAAAGAAAAAGTATTGGTGGGATTAGATATCCGCCCCAGATCTTAATTGTTTTTACTCGGAATTATGAATATAGAAGAGGAGCCAGTTTATATACTCAGATTATTTGTTGCAGGAGCTTCTTCTAAGTCCATTCGGGCAATCAATAACCTGCAGGAAATTTTGGATGAAAAGCTTAAGAATAAATATGAAATGGAAATCATTGATGTGCATCAGCAGCCTGAAATTGTGAAAAGAGATGACGTTGTTGCCGTTCCCATGCTCATAAAGAAATTCCCGGGACCGGAAAGACGTCTTGTTGGAGATATGTCAGATACCCAGCGGGTATTGAGAGGATTAGGATTATTGTTATAAGATTTTTGCTTTTGGAGAATTTAAAGACACATAAGGAATTACTGGACCAATTACGGGAAACTCAGTTTCAATTGGAAGAAGCGAATGATATGCTTGAGGCCATACGCCTGGGGGAAGTGGACGCGCTGGTTCTTAAAGGGAGTGATGGACATCAGATCTATACGCTGAAAAGTGCTGATCAGACCTACAGGATCTTTATAGAACAGATGACCGAAGGGGCAATTACTCTAAATGAGAAGGGGAATATTCTGTATTGTAATTCCCGTTTTGCAGGATTGGTTGGTCTTCCCCTGGAAAAGGTAACCGGTCGGCCACTGGTGAAATTTATAGATGAAAAAGACCTGAAAAAATATGAAGTACTCATTGATGGGGCATGGGGAAATACAATAAAGGGTGAATTGAAATTACGGACCGCTACCGGCGAAAAAATCTGTGTGCAATTGTCTTTGAAAATGCTGGATCTGGAAGAGGGGCTATCAATGAGCATCATTATTACTGATCTGACAGACCAAAAGAAGAACGAAAAATTATTAAAGCAAAAGAACAAGCAACTTAAAAAAGCGGAGCGCATTGCAAAGGATTTGAATATTAATCTGGAGAAAACGGTTAAAGAAAGAACGGCGGAGCTCCGCCGAAATCAGGAGCAACTTGGCAGGATCCTGGAAACCATGGCCGAAGGAGTTGGTATAACCGACGTAGAGGGGAAATTGCTTTATGCTAATCCTATGGCACAAAAAATATTGGGATTGAAGCCAGATGAAATTACCAAAGGAATATATGATCATCCTCAATGGCAAAACCTGCACTTAGATGGTAGTTTATTACCAGAGGCAGAACATCCAATGCATCTGTCGATGAAAACGGGAAAGCCTGTTTATGATTTTGAGGTTGGTATCCGACCCACTGGCAGGGAAACCTTTTACATTTCTATTAATGCGGCGCCTATTCATGATGAGGAAGGAAACATTACGGGTAGTATCGGTACTTTTATGGACGTAACGCATCGGCGAATGGCTATTCGGCAGAAGGATGATTTCATTAGTGTAGCCAGTCATGAACTTAAAACCCCGATCACCAGTCTTAAGGCTTCTCTTCAATTGCTGAACCGGTTAAAAGATAAGAATGAAATTTCCAGTAATATGGTTCCGCTGCTCATTCAGCAGGCTAATAAGAGCATGGATAAAGTGACGGGTTTGATTAATGACCTTTTGAATGCTGGGAAATATACTGAAGGGCAACTTCATCTGAATAAGACCCGTTTCAGTTTGGTGAAAATGGTTAGAGAAAGCCTGCAGCACCTTCATGCTTCAGACGGTTATAAAATAACTGTAACAGGTCAAGAAGATATTTTGGTTTTTGCAGATGCTGACCGGATTGAGCAAGTTGTAGTAAATTTTGTAAACAATGCGGTTAAATACGCTCCTGAGTCCAAATTCATCTCTGTATTGATATCAGGCACGGACAAGGAATCAAGACTAGAGGTTAAAGATGAAGGAAATGGAATTGCTGAAGAGAAACTCCCTTATATCTTTGAAAGATATTATCGTGTAGATGAAAGTGGCAGCCAATATTCTGGTCTGGGGCTGGGGTTGTATATTTCGGCAGGAATTATTAAGAAGCATGGTGGAAAAATCGGTGTGGAAAGTGAACTCGGAAAAGGAAGTACATTTTGGTTTAGTCTTCCTGTGGAGCAATTGTGAAAAACTCATAAATAAATGACATTACGGTGGTGATATGTTGGGACAATAAGCGGTTTCAGTTCATAGGATTAATTTCTTCTCAAATGCCTAAATTGTATAGATTTGGCATAAATTAAATCCTTTTCAAGATGATCTATCTGCTTGGTATTCCTGTTGTCCTTACCTTTCTTTTATTTTTTTTCAGATTCAGGCGTCAGCAGGAAATGCGAAAACGGGCAGAAGAAGTGATCACCAAATGGTCTCAACCCTCAGAACATTCTATAGACTTCAAACAGCTCAAAGCCTACTGCGCTTATTTTGCACAGGAAAGCGGAGGTCATTTATCTGATGCAATTGCTGCAGATATAGATCTCGAGAATCTGTTTGCTTATATAGACAGGACCAACAGTAAACCCGGACAACAGTACCTGTATCATAAACTAAGATCCGGAAAGAAAGATCCCGAAGCTTTGAAACAACTTGATCTTCTGGCAGAACAATTTGCTGCAGATGAACACCTGAGGATCAGTACAGAAATTGAATTGGCTGCACTTGGTAGTAAGAATGCCTATTATATACATGAATTGTTTACCACAAGTTATCAAGCCTTGTACAGCGGTTGGATCAGTTTGTACATCCGCTTTGCTGCACTGCTGTGGATTGCTTCGGTTGTATTGACTGTTATTTTAAAGAACCAGATGTTCTTTCTATTGAGCCTGGGGCTGACGCTGTTTAACTTCTACCTGCATTACGGCAATAAAAAGAAGATATCAAGTTATGTTCATTCCCTGCCGCAATTGTATAGGCTGATGAGGGCGGCAGACCGTATACTGAAGCTGGTAGCCCACCCGGATGCTGTGCCCGTAAAGGAAAGCCTGAGGGAACTTGCACCGCTTCAGCGTTCCCTGAGCATGGTCAATTTTCAGGATAAAACAAGTGGTGATCCTACTGATCTTAGCGCCAGCGCACTTGAACTGATTAAGACCTTTTTATTGGTAGAACCGGCAATGTTCCTCAAATCTGTAAACCGGATTAATCAGCAAAGGAGCAACATAGAAATATTGTTCAATTTTATAGGACAGACAGATATGGCCATTTCAGTGCTGTCTTTAAGAACAGGACTGCCTTATTTTTGCAAACCTGATTTCAGCGGAGTAAAAGAAGAACTTAGGGTGACTGATCTGTATCATCCGCTGGTGGAAAACTGTGTGGCTAATTCTATTGAAGTAAAGGCGGAACAGGGCGTATTGATCACGGGTTCAAATATGTCAGGTAAAACCACTTTTATCCGGTCTTTGGTCATCAATGCGCTCCTATCTCAGACTTTATATACTTCCTGTTCGAGTTGTTATTCGGCGCCTTTTATGAACCTGTTTACCAGCATCCGGATGAGTGATGACCTGGAAGAACACAAAAGTTATTTTCAGGCTGAGGCTTTGTCGATCCTGGATATTGTGAATAAAACGATGGGACAGAAGGAGAGCAGTCTGATTCTGATTGATGAGATCTTCAGAGGCACGAATACGATTGAGCGTGTAGCTGCTGCTAAAGCTATTCTGTCTTATCTTACGGCCCATAAGAATTTTACCTTCGTTTCTACACATGATCTGGAGCTGGCAGAGCTGCTGGGTAAGGAATATGCAGTATATTCATTTGAAGAACTGGTATCTGAAACCCGTTTGGTATTTGATTATAAGATCAAACCAGGGATATTGAAAAATAAAAACGGACTGGCTATTTTATCTTCAATGGGTTATCCTCAGTCCATTATTGAAGATGCGACTGCCATCAGTACGGTTTTGCGAAAAAAATATGATCTTTAGCACAAAGGGTCAGAACTTTTTCAAATACAATTGCGTTATTTTTGATTATGTAGTAATTTAGGCGGATATGCACGAATATAAGGAACAACTTTTTCAAAACCTTAAAAGACATCTAAAGGGTTCAGGGTGGACATTAGTTAAGCTATTTGAAGGTAGAGGAGAAATCCGGATCATTCTTCCAGGTAACCAGGATGTGGAAACTGAATTTGAAAAGATTTACAGTATTCTGGATCAGTTGCCTGATATAGATCTTGAACCCGAGCAGGTTATCATTGGTTATTGCAATAAAGACGCGATCAATTATCATTGTACGATTATTAATCCTGATCAGGAGTTATTGATAAAAAGCATGTATTTAAACGGATAGTTTTTTATAAATGAATTTTCCTTAGCAAATTGCAGAGTAGGGTGGTGACCGGGTATGGCGCATAGACTAGGTATGGAGCAGTTCTATTTTATTTATCCATTTTAATAACTACAATTGTGCTGCAAATTTAAACTTCGGCATTAATGAGCATTTTAGATACCCTACTCGTTTTATCCCTAATTGTAATGGTCATTTTATTTGTCTTAAAGGGCAAAAATAAGGCAAGAACTCAACCTGATGCTGCGGAAGATGAAATGAGTATCGCCAGAAAAGAGGTGATTGCCGGAAAAGTACTCACGGCAGAAGAGCAGTCTGCCCTTGCGCCTGATACCGTACTTGATATTTTAAAAGAAGGGAACCGGGAATTTGTAGAGGGTGCCTTAACCGTGAGAAACAATTCTGAAAGAATTCGCCAGGCTTCTTTGGGTCAGTATCCACTTGCCGTTGTGCTGTCCTGCCTGGATTCCAGAGTTCCGGTAGAGGATGTATTTCATCGGGGTATAGGTGATATTTTTGTCGCAAGGGTTGCGGGCAATATCGTCAATGAAGATATCCTGGGGAGTTTGGAGTATGCCTGCAAAGTTTCAGGTTCCAAGGTGATACTTGTTCTTGGACACGAACACTGTGGTGCTATTAAATCTGCTATTGATGATGTCAAATTGGGAAATATTACGCCATTGCTGGCTAAAATACGTCCCGCGGTATTATCTAGCAGTGATTTTGTAGGTGAAAAGACATCTGCTAATGCGAAATACATGCACCATGTATGTGAACAGAATGTGAAACTCAGTGTACGCAATATAAGAGAACATAGTCCGATTCTGAAAGAAATGGAGGAGGAAGGAAAAATCCTTATTGTCGGTGCTGTATACGATATGGAGACAGGCAAAGTAAATTTTTCCATGTAATTGCCCTTAAAGATTCTATCTTTAACAACAGGATGTCTATTCATAACAAAGACGATCGGAAAATAACCAGATATGCTGAATAAAATTGGGATGGCTGCAGTGTTCAGGGCTGCTGTTCTTGCTGCTTTATTTTTAATTTGTATTTCTTGCTTTGGTCAATCCGAAAGAGATCCGGTCAGGCAGAAAATTGCCTTACTGAACCAGAAAGCAAAACGTCTGAACCGGGATTCTACCAATCAGGCCATCGCCTATGCCTATCAAGCCTACCTGCTGGCTTATGAAAATAAATTAAAGGAGCAGGAAGCGGATGCTATGGTCATCCTTGCTGAAGGTTATTTGTACAATGATATTTATGATCTGGCACTTGAATATGCTTTTAAGGCGCTGGAAATCTATAAAGTAAAAGGAGCCCAGGAGCAGATTGGTGCCAACTATACTTTACTGGGCTGGATTTATTACGATGTGGAAAATGCAGAACTTGCACTGAAGTACCATACCATGGCCTATGAGCTGTACAAGAAAACACATAATGAAAATAAAGCTTCGGTTTCTTTAAATGGAATTGGCTTGAGTTACCAGTTGAAAAATGAATTTAAGAAGGCTGCAGTTTACTTTAAACAGGTATTGGCAGAAGCGGAACGGCTTCATAAAAAAGTACTGATCAGTGCGGCCTATAATAATTTGGGCATCAGCAGCAATAATGAAGATGACTATAACCAGGCTATTCTTTACTTTCATAAATCACTGGAATATTCTACCGGGCAGGTGCTTTCTCTTGCAGAAGTTCATAACCAGATGGCTTTTTCGCTGGTGAAGCTTGGTCGTTATAAGGATGCAAAAGAATCATTGGATAAAGCGCTGTTTTTTATCAGCCAATCTAGTTCCAATTCTAAAAAGGAAAACCTGCTCGACAATTATAAAGTTTCCTCACAGCTCTACCAGTTAACTGGCGACTACCAAAAAGCTTATGAAAATATCCAAAAATACAATGCCATAAGAGAAGAATTTTTATCCAAGAACAAAGTAAATGCTTTGCTTTCTATGACGATGAAGAGGGAGGCACAGGATAAAGAGCGGCAAATCAAAGCACTTTCCCTGGAGAAGAGCTTGAAGTCTTACCAGAGGAACACATTGGCCATTATTATTGTGCTTTTGATCATCATTGGGTTTCTGTTATATAATAAGCTGCGCAGCAGGCAAAGGAAGAACGCAGAGCTTGCAGAAATTAAACAGCAAGCCTTAAATAATAAATTAGAGTTCAATAATATGGAGCTGAAAAATTATGCTCTATATATGTCCCATCGGAATGAGCTTATTACAAATTTTATTGAGGAATTAAGCGTACTGGACAAATCCGGTTCTGCAGAAATATCCTTAAAACTGCATAAGCTGATCCACAAATTTCGGTACGACATCAATATTGAAAAATACGTGGAAGATTTCAATTTGCAGATAGAAACCAAATATCAGGATTTCTTCTATAACTTGCAGCAGAAATTTCCTGATCTGACCCAAAATGAACGCCGGCTTTGTGCGCAGATTCGTTTAAGTCTGTCGATCAAAGAAATTGCGTCTCTGAACAATATTTCTGTTAAGTCAGCTGAAATGGCGAGGTACCGTTTGCGTAAACATTTTGGACTGAATCCTACCGACAGTCTCAATGATTTCCTGAAATCTTTCTAATTTCAAAATGTTGCTTTAAATGGCTTCTATAGCCACGTGTAGAGGTCGTGTAGGGGTAGTTTGTGTTCGATGTAGGGGTAGGTTCCTTCGTTTTTTGCCTTTTGTAATCTTTAGGTTTGAGTAACCAATGTAGCCAGGCCAGAGGTCTGGATATTTATCAACTTCAAACCAAATATTATGATTAAAAATTTACGATGGTCAATTCATTTCCTTTTTGGACTGCTTCTGATCTTCCTGGGGGGAAGTGCCTATGCCCAGAATACCCTGGTTAAGGGGCAAGTCTTAAATGAGATCGATCAGCCGGTGGTCGGCATTAGCATTAAGATAAAAGGAAGTACTACAGGAACCACGTCAGCCGCAGATGGCAGTTTTTCGATTAGAGCGGGTGCAAAGGACATTCTGATTTTCTCAGCGGTCGGTTTTAAAACACAAGAAATCCCCGTCGTTCCAGGGAAAGACATCACCGTAAAGATGATGATGGAAATGAAGGGACTGGACGAAGTGGTGGTGGTGGGTTATGGTACACAGAAAAAAAGTAACCTGACCAGTGCAGTCAGTTCTGTAAGTGGAGAAAAGCTGGCCCAGGTCGCTTCTAATAATCCTGTAAATGCTTTACAGGGACGTGTGGCAGGCTTATCTGTCAGCAGCCCTGGAGGTAATCCAGGTCAGTCTTCAGATGTTCGTTTAAGAGGTGTAGGGACTTTTGGCGCACACCAGCCATTATACATCATTGACGGTGTTCCGGGTGACCCATATTATTTGAGCAGTAATGATGTTGCTTCCGTTGAGGTGCTGAAGGACGGCGCTGCCGCCTCTATCTATGGCTCTAATAGCGCCAATGGGGTCATCCTCATCACCACCAAAAAAGGTAAAAAAGGTGCACCAATAATTGATTTCTCAGGTTATTACAGCGCGGTTAATCCAACAAAAAAATACAGTTTCCTGGATGCCAATGGTTATAAGCAGGTGCACAATCAAATGTATACCAATGCCGGCGAATCGGCTCCGGATTTTCCTGCGTATATCACCAAAACCAGCAATAACAATACCGATTGGCAGAAGCTGATCAACCGTCAGGGCATTTCACAGAACTACAACCTCGGTTTAAGTGGGGGAGGAGATTATCTGACCTATGCTTTAAGCGGTGATCTGACCGACGATAAAGGAACATTTATTGGTTCCGGCTTTAATAAGAAATCCTTTAAATCAAGGAATGATTTTACAAAAGGTATACTGACTGTAGGAAGTAATATTACCTATACAGAAACCATGTCTGAGCCAGCAAAATTTGATGTTAAAGATGCCTATTTCCAGTCACCTTTACTACCTGTATACGACACCAGGGAAAAATATGGATACGCATTGACTGAAAATGGTCTGCCTAAATTTCAGAATCCGATAGCGGCCGATCATTTCCTGGAAGCCAATACCAAAACTAAATATCTGGCAGCCAATATGAAAGTTGGATTGCAACTATATAAAGGCCTGAAGTATACCGCTAACCTCAGTTATATCTCTTCGCAGCAGGAAGATTATTCTCACCATCCGCCCTATAGAGCCAATGCCAATGACCCGGCAGTGTCTTATCCACAGGTATATGACAGGATCTCCAATTATAAAGAGCGTTTGATGGAGCATTTGCTCAATTACGACTTTGATATCGATAAACACAGTTTTAAACTGCTTGCAGGCTATACTGCGCAAGAGAAAACCAACAGGTATCTGAGCGCAACCGTAGATGGCAAGACCATTGTCCGCACGGTGGTTAATGGCAAAATTGTTGAAACCGAAGTACCGGCTGGTTTTAGTAATCCTGATTTTAATACGATCAATGCAGGCCTGGGCGGTACTTTTAATGCTACCGGATCCAATAATAAATATGTTCGCTTGTCTACACTGGGTAGATTTAACTATGCGTATGATAATAAATATTTGTTACAGGTCTCCGTGCGCCGGGATGGTTCTTCCGTATTTGGAGAGGACAGAAGATATGGGGTATTCCCATCGGTATCTGCGGGCTGGAACGTCAACAAGGAGAATTTCCTGAAAGAAATAACCTGGTTAAATGCTTTAAAACTCAGGGCAAGTTATGGAGAACTGGGTAATGAAGGCGCATTGGGCTTTTATGACCATCAGGCCTTGATCACAACCGATAATACCTGGGCAGGAGGCTATGTGCAAGGTTCGGGGGCCACACCATGGCCTGGCTCTGCCAGTTATTCTTTACTGAACAGGGATTTGCGCTGGGAAACTATAAAATCTACAAATATTGGACTTGACTTTGGTCTGTTCAACAACGCGCTGATGGGATCGTTAAACTATTTTAACAACACGACCGATGGGTTACTGATCACCAAAGAGGTGCCGCCATCGGCTGGATTAAACAATCCCATCCTGAACGTAGGCAAGATCGCCAACAAAGGATTGGAACTGGAAGCCAATTATAAATTTTCAAGAGAAGACTGGCATTTTGATTTTGGTGGTGCGTTCAGTTTGTTGAGAAACAGAGTGATCAGCCTGGCTAATACGGATCAGGTATTGATGGGAACCGGATTAAGGTATGGAACAGACCATATTCCAACACAAACCAGGGTAGGTAAAGAAATTGGTGCTTTCTATCTGTATGAAGCCAATGGTTTGTTTCAGTCTGATGCAGAAGCTGCAAATTATAAAAATTCAGCTGGCGAGCGTTTACAGCCGGATGCCAAAGCTGGTGATGTAAGGTTCCGGGATACCAATGGAGATGGGATAATTGATGAGAAAGACAAGACTTATCAGGGTTCAGGCTTTGCCAGAGTGGAATACAGCTTAAACATGAGCGTAAGTTATAAGAATTTTGACTTGTCACTTTTCTGGCAGGGCGTAGGTGGCAATAAGATTTATAATGGCAACCGTTTTGAACTGGAAGGTATGGATGCCGGTAGAAATTTCCTTTCTACCACTCTGGATGCCTGGACACCTCAGCATACCAATACAGATATGCCTCGTGCAGTGCTAGGTGATCCAAATGGCAATGCCAGAGAATCGACCCGATTTTTGGAAAATGGGGCTTATCTCCGGTTAAAACTGGTACAATTGGGTTATACGCTTCCGGTTAAGGTGCTTCAAAAGATAAAAGTGAACAGGTTAAGGGTGTATTTAAGTGCTCAGAACCTGATTACGATCACTAAATATTCAGGTCTTGATCCCGAAGTAGGAAATTTTTCTGTACTGGATACAGGCGTAGACCGTATGCTTTATCCTCAGAACAAAAGATTACTGGCTGGTCTTCAACTCACTTTTTAACCTAATTCTATTTTCTGATGAATACAAAAAAACTATATATAGTCCTTTGCCTGTTGCTGGCAGTTGCAGGATGTAAAAAAAGTGAACTGGAACAAAATATTCCGGATCAGTTAACTGTAGATAATTTCTGGACCAGTAAAGAACATGCTTTGTCTGGGCTGGCTTCGGCTTATTCCCAACTGGAAGGCTTTGTTGCCTGGGATAATTATGTGGAGGCCCGTTCAGTTAGGGAATTTTACCGGGAAGATTATGTGGTTCCTGGAGCTGATGCCTATAACTATCCCTGGTGGACCGAACATTATAATTTTAATTTCACCTCCGGAAACTATGCAATAGATCTGCTTTGGAGGGAAAACTATAAGGGCATTAATTTTTCCAATCAGGTGATCGAGGGATTGGGTAAAATGAACAGTACAGCGATTGATGACGCGAGTAAGAATCAATATTTAGCAGAAGCGAAATTCCTGAGGGCTTATTATCATTTTAAACTACTTAATAATTTCAGCAAGGTCATTATCCGGGATAAAGTACCTACCTCAGAAGCTGACCTGTCTAAACCTTTTTCTTCTCGTGCGGAAGTCTATGACTTTATTTTGAAAGACTTGAAAGAAGCGGAACCGAATCTTCCTCTAAGATCTGCCCGTCCGGCTACAGAACTGGGCAGGGTAACCAAAGGGGCCGCTGAAGCTTATTTAGGCAAAGTATTTCTCTATCGTGCAGGCGAAGACAAAAACAACGCTTATTATACAGAGGCTGCTGGTTGGCTGCAAAAAGTAATTCTTTCTACAGAGTACAGCCTGGATCCCAAGTTTGTGGATATGTTTAATGGCGTGACTAAAAACAGTGTAGAGTCTGTTTTTGAATTGCAGCAGACAGCTGATGCTTCGAGCGGGGCTCGTTACCGTTCTTATCTGAGTGATTGGGTGGCCGCATCAGAATTGGGTGGCTACGGCGAAATCTACGGTACACCACGTTTGCTGAACGAGATGACCAAGGAAGGCAAAGTAGCCAGTGGTAAATACGATGCAAGGGTATACCAGACTTTGTATTTCAATGATCCTTATTTTAACAATCCTGCAGATCCGCAGATTTACGGAAGTACGTATAATGCATTATTTGGTGCAACAGCAAAAACAATTGCTTTTCGTAAATGGATACCGGCAACTCCAGATCGTATCGGTTTATCTAATGCCATCAATTTTCCTTTAATGCGTTATGCCGATGTGTTGTTGATGTATGCTGAAGTTTTAAATGTGCAGAACAATGCAGAGGCTTCTAAGTACATTAATCTGGTGCGCAAACGCGCTGGTTTGCCAGATGCGCCTTCGGGCGACCAGCAAACGATATTTAACCAGATTGTACATGAAAGGGTGATGGAATTTACCCTGGAGGGCAGCCGGTTTTATGATCTGAGAAGATGGGGCCTGCTCAGCCAGAATATGCAGGCCGCAGGAAGAAGTTTTAGCCCTGATAAGGCCTTTTATCCAACACCACTTAAAGAGGTGACCAACAACCCTGATGCTCAATAAATAAGATCTGAATCTATCATTTGGAAGGCTATGAAAATAGCCTTCCATTATTATATGCCCATGAAATGTCTTAAATTTTTTATTCTACTTTGCTTCTCCTTATTCCTAACGCCTGTGCTAACGAAAGGACAGAATGCAGACTGGGAAAATCCATCAGTACCCTCCAGGAACGTGGTGAAACCTCATGCCTGGTTTCTTCCAAACCAGCCCATGCTGCAGTCTTTGGATGGGATGTGGAAGTTTAAAATCGTTCAGAATCCATCATTAAGGTCTTTGGATTTTTTTAAAGATACTGATCATACCAAAGACTGGGGGCAGATAAAGGTGCCTGCACACTGGCAAACCGAAGGTTACGATAAATACATTTTCACAGATGTGGAATACCCTATCCCGCCAAACCCACCCTTTGTACCCAAGGACTATAATCCGGTTGGATCCTATCAGCGCGATTTTATCCTGGATCCCGACTGGGCAGGTAAACAGGTATTTATCCATCTCGGTGCGGTTAATTCCTTCTTCTATATATGGATCAATGGACAGCTGATGGGTTTCAGCAAAGACAGCAAAACACCAACAGAGTTTGACATTACCAAAGCCTTGAAAAAAGGTAAGAATACTGTGTCTCTGCAAGTTTTTCGCTTTAGCGATGCTACCTATCTGGAAGGACAGGATATGTGGAAGTTAAGTGGGATTGAAAGAAGTGTTTTTCTGATCGCAAGACCTGTTTTTCATATTGCGGATTTTAGGATCAAGGCGACATTGGACAGTGCCTATCAGAACGGGCTTTTTGACCTGAATGTGAAATTCAACAAACGACCCGCAAAAAACGAAACAGGCAGTCTAAAGGTAGAACTGACAGATGTTTCAGGAAAAACGGTTTTCCAGGAAAATCAGCAGCTGAAATCCGGGGAGAGTTTTAATTTTGCTTCGAGGATCAATGCAGTCAGATCCTGGAACGCTGAACATCCAAATCTATACACGCTTACCGTCAGGCATCTGAATGCAAGTGGGGCAGAAGTAGAAAGTATTACCCGTCAAATTGGGTTTAGAACAGCCGAAGTTAAAGAAGGTCTTTTCCTGCTCAATGGCCAGGCGATTAAGATCAAAGGGGTAAATCGCCATGAGCACAATATGCTGACGGGTAAGGTCATTACGGAAGCCGATATGCTTCGGGACATTCGCCTCATGAAGCAAATGAACATTAATGCGGTAAGGGTCAGTCATTATCCCAACGGAGAACGTTGGTATGAACTGTGTGACCAATACGGTTTATATGTTATAGATGAGGTGAACCTGGAATGCGATGGTATGAGTTTTACGCCGATGGAAACCCTTTCGGGACAGCCCGAATGGAGAAATTCCTATATGGACCGTACACAGCGTATGTGGGAGCGTGACAAAAACTTTACCTGTATTATTACCTGGTCCCTGGGCAATGAGAGTGGATTTGGGGCCAATTTTGTAGCCACTTACAATTGGATTAAGTCAAAAGACAAGACTCGTCCGGTACAATATGAAGCCACAAAAGATGAACGTTATTCAGACATCTGGTGTCCAATGTACAAATCCATTAGTATTATGGAGAACTATGTGAAAACCTGGAGAACCAGACCGATGATCCAGTGCGAGTATGCCCACATGATGGGCAACAGCGGTGGTAATTTAAAAGACGACTGGGATTTGATCTATAAGCATAAACAGTTACAAGGTGGTTTTATCTGGGATTTTTCTGATCAGACTTTTGCCCGTAAGGATGAAAAAGGCAATAAGATTTGGGCCTATGGCCGGGATATGGGGACTGTGGGCCTGACAAGCGATACCAGTTTTTGTGCCGACGGCTTGTTAAATTCAGACCGTACCTTCCATCCGCAGGCCTATGAATTACAAAAGGTTTATCAGAATATTTCTTTCGAAAGGGTTGATCTTAAAAATTACAAGTTCAACATTAGAAACAGGTTTGATTTTACCAATTTATCGGCTTATGGCCTGCGCTGGTTCATCAAAGGGGACGGGGAGTTGATCTGCTCAGGAAAACTACCTGAAGCAGTACTTGGTCCACAGGAGGAAAAGGAAATAAGCATAGAGGTGCCAGCATTTGAAGCTAAACCTGGTATTGAATATTTCCTGACGCTCGAAGCCTATACCGGGAGTGCATCCGGCTTGTTAGACAAGGATTTCATTATAGCAAAAGAGCAGTTTAAACTTCCATTTGAGGTTAGGGCGGCGATAGCAGTGGCAGGAAAAAGTGGGAAGTTGAAGAAACAAGTGGAGGGAGAGCATCTTCGCCTTTATGGAAAGGATGTAATGATAGGATTTAACCAAAAAACCGGCTTACTGGAAGCCTACGAGATTTCAGGCAAGCCTGTGATACAACAAGCTTTGGAACCGCATTTCTGGAGAGCAGCAACCGATAATGATATTGGCAACAGCCTGCAGATCCGGAGTAAGGTTTGGCAAAATGCTTTTCAGACGGCAAAACTGAAATCTTTCAAAAACACCATGGCGGTTAAAGACCAGGCAGTTGTAGAGACCGTACATGTGCTGCCTGCTGTAGGCAGTACCATCACCACCAGGTATACCGTTCATAGCGACGGGGATATAGAGGTGAATTATCAGATGAAAACGGGCACCGGTTCTGTGGCTGAACCGCAAAGGATTGGTATGAGGATGATCCTGAACCCTGAATACGATCAGGCCAGCTGGCTTGGCAAGGGGCCTTTTGATAATTATGCTGACCGGAACTATGCCGCACATACCGATGTGTACCGTATGTCTGCAGATTCTTTGTTCTATCCATACCCAAGGGCACAGGAGAGTGGTTACCGGACCAGTATCCGCTGGGTATCCCTTCAGAACAGAGATGGAGAAGGCTTAATGGCTGTCGCGGGTACTTCGCTATTAAGTACAGGTATCCTGCATTTTGATATGAAGCACCTTGATTTTGATAAAAATGCGCCCAAGAATGTGCATGGAGGATCTATGACCAATGAAAATCTGATCTGGTGGAATATCGATCATCAGCAGATGGGGGTAGGTGGCGACAATAGCTGGGGAGCACAAACTCATCCGCAATACAGACTTCCTTACCAGGATTATGTCTATTCTTTTATGTTGCGGCCAATTTTTAAAAATGAACAATTAACAGAAAGGTCTAAACCTTAAGATGAAGAAATTATTTTTTGTACTACTCAGTTTAGGACTCAGTTTTTCTCATGCGCAAAATACCCGGAGCAATTTCCCTGATGTTTTAAAATTAGGTTATCAAGTCAAGCGGCCAGATCGAATTGAAACGAATGTATTTGCTGATTTAGGTGCCTGGCATGCCTATACCTTACCTTCGGATAGTGGAGATTACGGTTCTTTTATTGGTCCTTTGATCATGGATATGAGTGGCCGGTGGCTGGCCAATTCGATCGCTAAATTATCTGTGAAGGAAACGGGGAGGGTTATCGATCTGAAGAAAGGACGGATAGTGCAGCATTATTATCCCGGAATGCTGGAACAGGAAATCCATGTGGCAGAGCTCCGGATTACACTGCGGCTTATTTATGTTTCCAGCACAGAAGCTATGGTGCAAACACAGATCTTTAATCTTTCCTTACAGAAGCGTAAACTGGAATTGAGTTGGTCCGGTCAGGTACTTTTGAAAGATGCCGAACTGAAAAAGGATAAAAACAGTATTGCTGTTTTGTTTGATAAGGATCATGTTTTTCGTTTGAATTTTTCCGGTCAAAAGAACATTAAGATTCTGAAAGATACCTATCAGGCCAGTCAGTTGTCTGTAAACCTGGCTCCAGGCGGGGTTTACCAGACAGTATATACGCAGTATTATCATCCGGAAAAAGCTTTAACGCTTTCCTCAGCGCGGCATACAGATTTTAAAAAAGTGCAACAGGCAAACCAGTTGCGTTGGAACCATTATATTGATCGATACTTTAATGCACCTGGACAGCAGATCAAAGATTCTATACAGCGCAGAATTGCAGTCAAATCTATAGTTACCCTGATGACCAACTGGAGGACTAAGGCCAAGGACTTACTCCATGATGGGGTTTTTCCATCGCTGAATTACCAGGGTTTTTATGGATTTTGGAGTTGGGACAGCTGGAAACAGGCCGTTGGGTTAAGTTATTTTAATCCCGAACTGGCCAAAAGCAATATTTTATCCATGTTTGACTATCAGGATAAGAATGGCATGGTGGCGGATTGCGTGTATACGGATAAAACAGAAAACAACTGGCGGGATACCAAACCACCTCTGGCCGCATGGAGTGTATGGAAAATCCAAGAACAAGCACCAGACCTGACCTTTTTGAAGCATATATATCCTATGCTGGTTAAGTACCATCAATGGTGGTATACAAATAGGGACCACAACCAGAATGGACTTTGCGAGTATGGGTCAACAGACGGAACGAGAATCGCTGCTGCCTGGGAAAGTGGTATGGATAATGCCGTTCGCTTTGATCTGGCTAAATTACTGAAGAACAATGATGCTGCCTGGTCGCTTAATCAGGAATCAGTAGACCTCAATGCCTACCTATATGCAGAAAAGGGTTACCTCGCCCGGATCGCTGAGGCCATCGGTTTGACTGAAGAGGCCAGACAGTGGGAAAGCGGACGGGCATCCTTAAAAAGCAAGATAAACGCAACTTTTTATAAGGCAGAGAAGGGCTATTACCATGATAAATTATTGGATGGCCAGTGGATGGAAGCCGAAGGACCTGAAGGATGGATCCCATTGTGGTGTGGGGTTGCCGATGCAGGGCAGGCAGAAGCAGTATTAAAAATAATGTTGGATCAGCATAAATTTAATACGTTTGTTCCTTTACCAACGCTTGCTGCTGATCACCCGAGATTTGATCCCCTCAAAGGATACTGGAGGGGCCCAGTATGGCTGGACCAGGTATATTTTGGATTAAGCGGATTGCAGCAATATGGCTATGCCAAGGAGTCGACCCGTTTGTTGGAGCAACTCCTGAAAAATGCAGAAGGACTCTCGGCTCAGGGACCTATACGTGAAAATTACCATCCCATTTCTGGTAAGGGCTTAAATGCGATGAATTTCAGCTGGTCTGCAGCCCATTTATTAATGTTATTAAAAGAAAACAAGTTATGATACTTTCCGAAACCTATATTAAAGCACTCATTACCGACCATTACCAGATGGAAGTCTCTGTACAAAAGATGGAGGGATATGAGGACCAGAATTTCCTGCTCGAGGACTTTGCCGGGCAAAAATTTATTGCAAAAATTACCAGCGGAGCAGATCAGTTCCCGTTTTTGGATGCACAGTTAAAAGCGATACAGCATCTGGCGCAAAAGGGGCATGATGCGATACAAAAGGTGGTTAAAAATAAAGAAGGTAATGCTTTGACTTCTTTTGTGCAGGAGGGCGCTGTATTTGCATTAAGGGTGCTGACTTATCTGAACGGTACTTTTATGGGGCATTCGGCTGTTCGACGGCCTGCTGTTATGGATAGCCTGGGTACTCAGTTAGCCATGATGGATAAGTATCTGGAAGATTTCAAGCATTCCGCAGCTTATCGCTATACGGAATGGGATCTGGCCAGGGTATTGGATTGCAGGGAAAAGCTGGTGCATATTAAAGACCATGAAAAAAGAACCATAGCCGCTTATTTTTTGCTGCAGTATGAGATGGAGGTACTACCCCTGCAAAATCAGTTAAGAAAGGCGGTTATTCATAATGATGCGAATGATTATAATGTGCTGATTAAAGACGGAACCGTTACGGGAATTATAGATTTCGGAGATATGGTGGAAAGTCAATTGGTGCATAATCTGGCCATTGCTTGTACTTATGCCATGTTTAAACAGCCAGATCCGCTGGCCATTGCAGAACGGCTGGTCAAAAGTTATCATAAAACTTATCCGCTCACAGAAACTGAACTTTCTGTACTGTATTACCTCGTCGCGGCCCGTTTGTCTATGAGTGTAAGTACTTCCGCATATCAAAGAACCCAAAGTAATAATCCGCACCACTTTATCTCAGAGGAGGACGCCTGGATACTTTTATACCAGTGGATAAAGATCAATCCTCTCCTTGCCAGGAATAGATTTAACCTTTGTTGCGGATATGCGTCTGTCTTTGTTCCCGATGAGGCCTATTTGGCTTTAAAACAAGCAAGAAAAGAGAATATTGGAGCCAACCTGAGCATCAGTTACAGGAAAAATCTGAAAATCAGCCGGGGAGCACTGCAGTATCTCTATGACGATCAGGGACGAACCTATATCGATTGTGTCAATAACGTAAGTCATGTTGGTCATTGTCATCCGGTGGTGGTTAAGGCTATGCAAAAACAACTGGCCAGGTTGAATACCAATACCCGCTACCTGCACGACGGCCTGGTGGAATATGCCCGCTTGCTTACATCTACGTTACCTGAAAAGTTGAAAGTATGTTATTTTACCAATTCGGGTAGCGAGGCAAATGATCTGGCGATCCGCATCAGCAGACATTTTACCAAACAGCGAGATGTAATTGTATTGGATCATGCCTATCATGGTACTTCCACTGTCGCGATGGAGCTTAGTCCTTATAAATTCGATGGACCTGGCGGAGCCGGCCAGCAGTCTTATATCCATAAGGGAATGAATCCGGACCTTTATCGCGGGCCTTACCGTTATGGAGATCCGGATGCCGGTAAAAAGTATGCTTCGGATATTTCGGACACTATTAATCAGCTTAAAGAACAAGGTACAGGTATCGCAGCCTTTATTTGTGAGACTTTACTTGGTGTCGGCGGACAAATTCCTCTTCCGGACGGCTATCTGAAAGAAGTTTATGCCCTGGTGCGCGATGCTGGTGGTTTGTGTATTGCAGATGAGGTACAGGTTGGTTTTGGAAGAGTAGGAGAGAAATTCTGGGGTTTTGAATTACAGGATGTGGAACCAGATATTGTTGTTCTGGGTAAACCTATAGGGAATGGTCATCCTCTTGCTGCAGTGGTGGTCACGGAGGAGGTAGCTGCAGCTTTCAATAATGGCATGGAGTATTTTAATACCTATGGTGGCAACCCGGTGTCTATGGAAACCGGAATTGCCGTGATGGAAGTGATCCGGGAAGAGAAATTGCAGGAAAGAGCGCTGGAAACAGGAAATTACCTGCTCGAGGAACTTAAAAAGCTGATGTCGAGACACGAGATCATTGGAGATGTGCGAGGTAAAGGTTTATTTGTGGGCGTAGAATTGGTCACTGACCGGGAAAGTCTGAATCCTGCGGTTCCGCAAATTGATGAAATTGTGGAAAAAATGAAGGAACGCGGTTTCCTGATCAGTACAGATGGTCCCTTGCATAATGTTTTGAAAATTAAGCCGCCAATGGTGTTTAATATTGAAAATGCATCAGCCTTAGCTGCTCATTTAGATGAGGTTCTAACAGGTTATTGATGCTATATTATGGGGCTATCTCAACTCTTTTAGATAGCCTCATAGTATATCTTCTTCACTGATGATGTTGTTCTTGAGGGCAAAAATAACCAGACCGGCCATATTTTTTGCATTGATCTTTTCCATAATCTTTATTCTGTGCCCTTCAACGGTTCTCTTGCTTAAAAATATTTTATCTGCAATTTGCTGAGCCGTGTATTGCTGGCAAATCAGTTTGATGATCTCTTTCTCTCTTTCTGTAAAGGAGATTTCTTTTTCTTTTCCAGATTTAAAACGGCTGCGGACAATCATAGAAGCCAGCAGGGAAGAAGTATGGCTGCAATAGTAGTTCTTACCTTCGTACACGCTGGTCACTGCATCGATGATCTCATTTTTATGAGCATTTTTTAACAGATAACCGCTGGCCCCTGCTTCCAGCATCTCAATGATCAACTTCTCTTCGTCAAACATAGATAGTGCAATCACTTTAACTTCCGGATATTTTTGCCGGATCAGTTTTGTGGTTTCTATTCCATCCATAACGGGCATTTTAATGTCGGTAAGTACCAGGTCTGGCCTCTTCGAACCCACAAGTTCAAGCAGGTGGAGGCCATTGGAAACCTGCCCGCAAATGCTGAAGTTCTGCTGTCTGGATAACATTAAAGATAGACCATCTAAAAAGATCTCGTGGTCATCCGCTATTGCAATGGTTATTGGGGGAATCATGTTGTTTTAAATTTACAAATTAATTCACAGGTATTTTAATGATAATTTCGCAACCCTTGTTTCTTGAAGTCTGTATTTTACAGGAAGCACCTATGAGTTCGCAACGGCTCTCCATACTTTTCAGACCGAGGCCTGCAGAGCTCTTTTGCACATCTTCCAGCTCAAAACCTATACCATTGTCTTTGATGTAGAGTACCAGTTCCTCCGGCTTTTCAATAGTGTAGATTTGCAGGAATGTCGCCTTGGCGTGCTTAACAGCATTGTGTACTGTTTCCTGTATAATCCTGAACAAGTGGACCTCATTTTCAGTTGTAATTTTTTCAAGTCCGGGGCCCTGAAATTTAATCTTGAGCCCATGAGTTGAGCTGCAACGGTAAAGATATTCTTCAATAGCATCGGTAAGCCCCTTTCTGTTTAGTGTATTGGGCATCAGATTGTAGGAGATTTCTCTCAGGCTTTTAATAATTTCATCGATGTGCTGCCCTGCTTTGTGGATGATCTGGCTGTCCTCAGATTCTTGTATATCTATACTTTGTATGTTTAACTTTACTGCCGAAAGTAATGGTCCAAGGCTATCATGAAGATCATTGGCAATCCTTTTTCTTTCTGATTCCTGCATCATGATTTCCGCCCGGATCCTTTCCCTCTGCAGGCTAATGTAACGCCGGTGATAGCGGATGATGGAAATGATAAAAAAGGCAATGATGACTGCAATCAGCAGGGAAATGAAAAGAACCGTATGAAGAATCTTATCTTCCATATTAAGTTTCACGGGAAGGTATGAAATAAACTGCAGCTGCAAAAATCACATTTACGAAAAAATTGAGGTAACCGAAAAACAAAATGATCTTACCTGCAATCAGTGATTTGTCGTACCCGACGTAGAATGAGGCTTCATAGATGATCTGATAAATGAAAAAGATCATGAACCCCATACTTAGAAGAAATCTGGTGTTTCGGAACAGGTTACCTTTATATTGAACAATCATGGCATTTATGGTATTGATACTGAGCAATACGATAATAAAGGCATAGAAAATTCTAAAATAAGGTCTGAAAGTAAAGAGATGCTGATAAATCAGATGATCCATAATCCATACACCTGAAGTGAGCAGAACGAGACAGATAAAAAGTGTTTTTTTATGTTTAACAGATCCCCAGAGATAGAACTGATAGAGAAGAATTATACATTCGAGTAAACTGTAGATATTGGTTGAAATGGCATTGCTTTTATGGTAGACATCAACCAATAAAAAACTGGTGATTTCAGAGATAAAAGCAATGCCAAGTAAAATAATAAAGGGAAGAAACTGCAGGTCGAAATTTTTTCTCAAACGGAAGCATGCAATCAAAATGGGCAGTAATATGGATTGGCTTAAGAAAAATGTGAAGAGCAGGTTCATAAAACATTTTTTAATGATTAATAGCCTTCTAATTGACTTAACGAGCAAATAGTAGGACAACGCTGACCGGTTTCCATAATAAGTCCCTCAGAAGACATGCTCTTCAGAGACTGGATATTGGATCTTTTTGGCAGGATATCATGGTTTTGTCCATCTGTTCCTACTAAGATTAATCGAACCAGGCCGAGGCTGTCTTTACCCATATAGATCCGTATTCCGCTTGCACCGTGCTGGTTCAGGAGGGCAAGTACTGCGTCTTTGTTAAATCTTTCGGAATAAGGCATGTTGAATGCTTTTTCCAGATAGGTTGCATTGTTGAGCTGACGGTTAAGTTCCGTTTTACCCTTCTTGAATCCAGAGGTGAGCTGAATGGCTGTGCCCAGGGAAATTTTGTGTACTTGTACACTGTCAAGATTTACCGGATAGTGCTGGTCAGGATCAATTTGCCGGCATCCGTAGAAACCAAGCAGGAGAATGAGGCCTGCGGTGTAGATTAGGAATGATTGGTTTGAATTTTTCATAAAACTCGAATTTTTGGTTGACTATGTGCAAATCGTTAGCCATGTCCTATTTGGATCTGGCTTTCTATTTGGTTGGTTTACACAAAGTAACACAAAATTAAAGTGCTTTGAAAGCGTAGAATTGCCTGAAAAATTCAGGTATTAATACCTATAGATTTTTAGTTTTAATTTGAGTAAACACCCAGGATGTCCAGTTTAGGAGAAAGTGAAATTCCCCCCGGGTTGCAACCGGGTTTGCCTTCCGGAACTGGTACGCCTAATTGATCAAAATAGGCCTTCCAAACCGGAAAATAAGTATCAGATCCAGGTTGTTTATAGGTCATTGGAAGCAACTCAAAGAAGGGCTTATCATTATTGGCGTATTTAAAGGCATCGTAAATCAATTCAGAACAGTAATATTTTCCGTTATCATACAAATATTGATCATCATAGGGTACTCCAAACTGGTGGATAGAAAAGGTTAAAGCGCGTCGTATGAGAGATCTGTATGTTTTTTTTAGCCGGCCAACGTAATGAGGGTGCTTGGACTTCTGAAGAAAAACTTCTAGTGTACTCATATGCACATCTTTACCTGAGGCTTCTATGATGTATACCGTATCATTGCGCAGATAGACCATACCCATATGACTGAACTTGTTGCCTCCATAGCCTTGTGTAACGGCATTGATGGCATCGCAAAGTGGACCACAGTCCAGGTCCTGGAAAATAAGATCACCGGATTTTAAGTGGATTTTTTGCTGCGCGAAACTTCCGAAGGTAATGAGCATCAGAAAAAAAAGAAAATTGTATGGTTTGGAAGAGATCATGAAGTTCTTTATCAGTTATGGCTGTAAAAATGTAATAATTATTAAACAGTTCATAACTAATTAACACTCGTTAACGATTAAGTTAAACAAAAATGTAACATATATGCCCGATTTGAATTTTATGGCAATATTGTTGCTGTTAAAGCATTTCAACAAATATTTAAATTATGGTAAAAAGGATACATGTTCTCGAAGATGATACTGACATCAGATACATTATTGAATTTCTGCTTAAAGATGAAGGATATGAATTGCAGTTATCTTCGTCTTTTAGTGAATTAAAGTCCAAATTAAAGGATTCTGTGCCCGATTTGTTTATTCTGGATGTGATGCTGCCTGATGGTGATGGTGCTGATATTTGTTCAGATTTAAAAAGTGATCTCTTTACAAAACATATCCCGGTAATTGTGATGTCTGCAAATGATCAGAATAAAGAGAAAAGCATAGCAGCAGGGGCAGATGATTATATTAAAAAGCCTTTTGATATTGATTATATTGTAAGCAGGATTGATAAATTAATAGGCAAGGCTGTTAAAAAATAAATCTCATCTGTTATATTTGGTCAATCAATTACAAGATTTAAAATGTCAGATCAAAAGAAAGAAATATTTAGCGGCGTTGCACAGCGCCTGAAGATCGAAGGTTTCAACGTAGTTAATGTTGATGATACCCGTCCATGGGGTGGTTTTTTCGTGATAGATGAAGAACAGGCACAACAGTTTGCCAATGTATACTTTGATGGATTAAATGTTAATGACCTTAAGATTAGCGGCAAATTGAGCCCTAAGATCCTGGTGGTTGCTCCTGATTCCCGTTTATCATGGCAATATCACCATCGCCGTGCTGAAATCTGGCAGGTAGTAAGTGGAAATGTGGGCATTATTACCAGTGATACAGATGAGCAGGGAGAAGTTAAAACCCTTACACCTGGAACCCGGGTAAAACTTGAAAAAGGAGAAAGACACCGTTTAATTGGTTTAAAAGACTGGGGTATAGTTTCTGAAATCTGGCAACATACTGATCCTGAAAATCCTTCTGACGAATCTGATATCGTTAGGGTACAGGATGATTTTGGAAGATAGAATATCTCCTGATCAATAAAAAAATGCCGTGGGTTTGAATGGATCCTCGGCATTTTTATTTGAAGATTTGGGAGCTGTTCAAAATAATTCTAAATAAGCGTCATAATTTGATTACTTTTGAGGTTTGAACAGTTTAACGTAAGCGGATTACGTTGGTATACATTCAGTGCTTTATATGATTATTTTAGTTTTCTTCCTTTTACATTGGTTTCTCTCTCTCTTTTCCCAGACTTTTTTTCTTCACCGTTATGCTTCGCATAAGATGTTTAAAATGAATACGTTTTGGGAGAAATTTTTTTATTTGATTACTTTCTTGTCGCAGGGTTCATCTTTTCTAAATCCTCGTGCTTACGCAATTTTGCATCGCATGCACCACGCTTTCAGTGATACGGAGAAAGATCCGCATTCGCCGCATTTTGTAAAAGATGTATGGGGAATGATGATCCAGACTAAAAATATATATCTGAATTATTCCAAATACAATGTTGAACCTGAAGAGCAGTTCAGAGATAAATACCCATCCTGGCCTATTATTGATAAAATTGGTGATTCCTGGATTACCCGGATCATTTTTATCAGTTTTTACGTGTGGTTTTACGTTACTTTTGCTACGGCCTGGTGGATGTTCCTGTTATTGCCCATCCATTTTTTAATGGGACCAATTCATGGAGCCATTGTAAACTGGTGTGGACATAAATATGGTTATTCAAATCATGACAACAATGATCACAGTAAGAATTCTCTACCGCTTGACTTTTTAATGTTAGGGGAGTTGTTTCAAAATAACCATCATAAGAAACCAAATAATCCAAATTTTGCTTCGAGGTGGTTTGAGTTTGATCCTACTTATCCTGTTATGAAATTGATGCACTGGATGCGTATCATCCGGATCAGGAAGACCTAGGCCTTGTTGATACCTGAATGCAGTTTAGTGCTTCAATAAATCGTTGTTTGTTCAATGATTGTTCAATAGGAATACCCTTTTATGGAGGTAATTATGAGTTGTCTTCGAACAAATGATGGTTCGTGTCGAAGCGAGGTGTTATTTATTAAATTTATTGTTATTTTGTATTGGATGTAGCGTTTCTCTTTTTTGTTTCGTTTATATCGATAACCAAAATGACTAAATTATGCGATCCATTTATTCTTTACTTAAATTACTTTTAGTTTCCTGCTTATTTCTTATGGTATCCTGCAGCAAGGATAAGGCAAAACTTATTGTCGATGAGACCCTATCAGGAACATGGAAACTTTCCGCGTCTTATGCTGACATTGGCAATGGTCAGGGCAAATGGACATCTGTATCTGAGCATTCTGCTTCTCTGGTCACGTTTAAAGATAATGGCGTGCTTGAAGGTAATGCTTTTAGTGACTATTCGACTTATTCGGTGAAAGATAGTGTAACACTTACTTTTTTTAAGAAAGATAAAACGGAACAGAATTATAGATTTAAAATTAGCAATGGCGAATTGACCATGAGCCCTGCCGGACCTATTATGTGTATCGAAGGTTGTGGTTCTAAATTCGTGAAAACGAAATAAATTTCTTTACTTAAAGCCTTTTCCGGGTTTTTTATGTAGATAAAAGAGCAAGTTTAATACTGCTCTTTTTTTTATGGTGATACCGGCATGGTTATTCATCTGTTTATTTAAGTTTGTGCACTGCAATTCTATAAAATATGTTCAGAAAAACTTGTCTTATCGCCTGTATCGTCTTTGCCGCTTTTCATCAGGTATTTGCGCAGTCCCCTGCGCCATCATTTAAAGTCATCCCGCTTGGTGTTAAGGGTGGGATAGAAGAAGATAACCTTTCTGCCTATTTGCTTGCCCCGGAAGGCAGTGATAGTTATATCTGCCTGGATGCAGGAACATTAAATACCGGGATTCGCAAAGCGATAGACAGAGGCGTTCTGAAAGGAAAGCCTGATGAAGTATTAAAAAAGCAAATTAAAGGGTATTTAATATCTCATGGACACCTGGATCATGTTTCCGGTCTGATCATTAATTCGCCAGAGGATAGTGTTAAAAAGATCTATGGCATGCCTAAGGTATTGAGCGTCTTAAGAGATAAATATTTTACCTGGGATGCCTGGGCCAATTTTGGTAATGAAGGAGAAAAGCCAATCCTGAAAAAATACAGTTATACGGCACTGGAAGAAAATGTTGAAAAGCCTCTTGATGGGACAGAGATGACAGTTAAAGCCTTTACGCTCAGTCATGGAAATCCTTATCAGAGTACAGCTTTTTTAGTGGGGCATCAGAATAGTTATGCACTTTATCTCGGAGACACCGGGGCAGACGAAATTGAGAAGTCTGATAAAATGCGTCTTCTATGGGAGCAGGTTGCACCTTTAATTAATAAAAACCAGCTGAAGGCTGTTTTCTTGGAAGTTTCCTTTCCCAATGAGCAGCCCGAAAATCTTTTGTTTGGACATCTGACACCAAAACTTTTTTTCAAAGAACTGGAGCAGTTAAAAAATCTTTGCAAAGCAGATGCATTTGAAAGAGTAAACTTTATTATTACTCACATTAAGCCTCCTGCACGGGCAGAAGTATTGATTCGGAAAGAGCTTAAAGAAGCAAATACGACGAATTTAAAGCTGATCTTTCCTAGACAAGGAGAATTGTTGCTGTTGAATTGATCGGAACTGGTAGCTTGTTGATACTATAACACGCTCTTATATTTTTTTTGGAACGACATGCAACAATCTTATTGGTTTTCTGTCTATTAAGAAACAGATTGTTTGATATGAAGACCTTTACAAAAACAGTTTTAATTTCAGTGTTGATTTATGGTCTAAATGGAAGGATTGCTTCTGCCCAGAATCAACAAAAAGTACAACAGATTGATGCCTTGGTGCATGATGCGAATAAGCTTGGATTATTCAACGGAAATCTTTTAGTAGAAGAGAATCATCAAATAATATACAGGGCAGCTGTGGGTTATGCGGATGCTTCCGGAAAAATACCGCTTAACGAACAATACCGGTTTCATATAGGTTCTGTCGCAAAGGAGTTTAATGCCGTTGGTATGATGATGCTCAAGGAAGAAGGTAAGCTTAGACTGGAAGACCGGGTTTCTAAATACTTGCCGGAATTGCCTGCGTGGGCTTCTCAGATCAAGATCATCAATTTACTACAATATACGAGTGGTTTGCCGGATGTAAGATGGAAGAGTGTAAAGAATGATAGCGATAATATGGCCGATTTGCAGAAGGTGGAAAAACTAGATTTTGAGCCGGGTAGTAGCTATGCCTATAACAATAATAATGTATTCATACAGCGAAGGATCATTGAAAAAATTACGGGTTTGTCTTTTAAAGAGTTTGTGGTTCAAAAGCTATTAAAGCCCTGCGGAATGAAGACAGCCATTGTAGATCCTGATAACCAAGATCAATTGATAGCCAGGGCTTATGATAACAGCAGAAAAGAGGACGATCTTCATGTGCCCATTTCTGGCTGGACGGCGCTTACTCTGGATGATTTTTATAAATGGGCACATGCAATAACATCATTCAAACTGATCAGCCCCGAATCGTCCCGGGAGCTACTGGCTGTTTTCGGCCCGAATAAGCAATCTGGTCTGGGAGGAGGAAGTATGGACGGCGACCGCATGGTTTTTCACAAACATGATGGTACAGCTAGAAACTACCAGGCATTACTGATCAGCAATGTACTTAAAGGGAGAACAGTGATTTTAATGACAAACAATCAGCAAAATAATCTATATGCGATAAATGCTTCAATCCAGTCTATCCTAGATGGAAAGCCTTATGTTAAAATTAAAAAATCTGTAACAGCAAGCTTCTCTCAGCAAATTAAAACTATGAACGGGCCGCAAGTACTGGAGTTTTATGAAAAAATGAAAAAAGAGCATGGGGAGGAATACAATTTTGAAGCAGAGTCTACCTTAAATGAAATTGGCTATATGTTGATGAATAGTAGAAAAATAGATGATGCAGTGCTTGTTTTTGAATATAATACAAAACTCTTTCCTGAGTCGGGCAATGTCTATGATAGCCTTGGAGAGGCCTATTATGCTCTGGGTAATAAAGAAAAGGCTTTGCAGAATTATACGCGGTCCCTGCAGCTGGATCCAACAAATGAGGTTGCAAAAAAAGTCATTGCAGAATTGAATAAGAAGTAGGTTTTATTTGCAATCCGTATTCAATATTTCCATTTAGAAGTTGTCGGTTTTGTTCTATTTTATACCTCTTGGCTTCCATAATTTTGGGTAAATAAATAAAAACATGGAATCAAAAGAAAACATATTACCCGTAATTGTACTGGTCCTTACTGCAACGATGACTGCACTGGTAGCTGGTCTCTTCTACTCCTGGTCTTGCAGCGTAATCCCCGGTTTATCACGTTTGTCTGATAAAAGTTATATCGCCTCAATGCAGTCTATAAACAAGGCCATATTAAATCCGGTATTTTTTGTGAGTTTTGTAGGAACACTAGTTTTACTCCCGATCAGTACCTACCAGTTTTATGTCAGGCCTTTATCCATTCAGTTCTGGCTTTTGGCAATTGCCACATTGATCTACATTATTGGGGTTTTTGGAGTAACTGTTTTTGGAAATGTCCCCTTAAATGATCAATTGGCTGCTTTCAACCTATCTTCAGCCCGGGCAAAAGAAATTGCTGCACATAGACTCCAATTTGAAGCGGCCTGGAATAACTTCAATACCCTTCGCGCTATTTCTGCTGTATCGGTGTTGGTTTTGGTCATTATTGGCTGTACGCAAATGCCTGTTTCTGGAAAATAGCTTTTAACCGGCAAGAAAAATAACATTTTTCTTGTTTCAGTCGTTGTATTTCAAAGGTTATATTTGTTGTACTAAATGACCAAGTATGATTTCAGCTGCTGATTTACTCCAGATCTTCCATGTTAGTCCTATACCTATTGCTATTTTGGATGTTGATCTGAAGCTTTTAGCGGTAACCGATCAATGGCTAAAAACCTACGGAATAGAAAGAGAGAAAGTAATTGGACAAGCCTATTGCAGTATTTTTCCGGAAAGAAGTAGTGAATGGCTTGCTATTTTAGGACAAGCTGTTAGAGGTAAAGCCCAGACAGGAGAAGATCAGATGAATGACCCATCACCCTTGGACAAGAGGTGGGTGAAGTGGGAGGTCAGAGCATGGAGAAATCAGGATGGAAATGTGGGAGGCGTGATCATATACAGTGAAGATATTACACTCCATAAACAAAGTACCTTCCAGGATCAGCAATTTCGTCTGTTTATGGATTACCTTCCTGGTTTATGCTGGATTACCAACGAAGAGAATGTCCTTACCTATGCGAATAATGATTTTTTTGAAACCCTGCATCTCCCCAAGGACGTGTTAGGTAAAAATAACGAAGAGATCTTTGGATCTGACGTTGCAAAAAATGCGCATATCAATAATATGGAAGTGCTCCGGACTCAGCAAAGCAAGGAGTTGTTCCAGACTATTCGCGGACAGGATGGGTATCCTCAGTATTTTAAAACCTATAAGTTCCCTTTTATGGATGCTTCTGGAAAACAGAATCTGGTTGGAGCAGTAAGTTTTGATATTACCAAGCATAAACAGTTGGAAGAGAACTTGTATCAAAGTGAGGAACAGTTTAGGCAAGCATTTGAACATTCTCTGATCGGTATGGCATTGATCTCTCCTGAGGGCAGGTGGAAAAGGGTCAATTCCAGTTTATGTGATATCCTTGGGTATTGCGAAGAAGAGTTACAGCAATTGTATATACAGGATATTACGCATCCTGAGGATTTGCTTAAGAGTTCTGAAAGCTTGAAGGAACTGGCAGACGGTATTCGCGAAAACATCAAAATGGAGAAACGGTATATCCATAAAGACGGATCAGTGATATGGGTGGTTATTGCTGCTACTATGTTGAAAGATAGTCTGGGGCATCCTCTGCACTATGTCTCCCAGATAGAGGATATTACCAAGAGAAAAGAAATTGAGGGGAATTTGCTGTTAAGTGAGAAAAAATACCGGACCATTTTTGAAAATGTACAGGACGTCTTTTATCAGGCAGATCAGCAAGGAAGAGTAACCGAAATCAGTCCCTCCATATTGCAGTATTCGGGTTATACCAGGGAGGAGATCATTGGCCGGCCGGTTATTGATTTTTATTACTATCCTCATGACCGGGACAGAATTATCGAAAATCTGCAAAAAGATGGATTTGTGATAGATTTCGAAGCCAGATTAAAAACAATAAACCAGGAACTCCGGTATGCTTCAGTGAATGCAAGACTGATCCGGGAAAATGGTCTGGTTGTGGGTACGGAAGGTAGTATGCGGGACATTACTACCAGAAAATCACAGGATAATGCACTAAAGGCATTAAATACGGAACTGACGGCCTCGAACGAACAAAAGAACAAATTACTTTCCATCATAGGACATGATTTGCGTAACCCGATTTCAGGAAGTTTACAGTTACTGGACTTGACGTTAAATGATTTTCAATCCAGCTCAGCTGAAGAAGTACATACCTATCTTTCCATGATGAAACAAGAGCTGTCTAGTGCAAATGAGCTTTTGGAAGATCTGCTGACCTGGGCAAAATCTCAGTTTAATGCGGTGAGTTTTAATCCTGTTAACATCGACGACGTGGCCGGTCAGTTACAGAAGTGCTTACTCAGTATTTTGCCTATGGCGGAAAAGAAAGGCATTCATGTGGTGCAGTCTGTGGAGCCGGATTTGGAAGTCAATGCAGATAAAGCAATGCTGGATACGATTGTTCGAAATTTAGTTACAAATGCAGTTAAGTTTTCCTATAAAAACGGAGAGATATTGATTAAAGCGATTAAAAATGATACCGGTGTGCAATTTTCCGTGAGCGACAGCGGAATTGGTATTCCTAAAGATAAAGTGCAGGAATTGTTCAACAGCAAATCAAATTATACTACTTTTGGAACGTTGGGAGAAAAAGGAACTGGGCTTGGACTCAATCTTGTAAGTGATTTTGTGGCTAAGCATGGAGGGGAGATCTGGCTGGAGAGCGAAGAAGGAAAAGGAACCACATTCTATTTTACTATACCGGCTGGTATAGGTACATTTAAAGAAAACGAGGAAGAAGAATAGGCTCTAACGATCTGATCTAAAGTTCCTTTTTTAGTATATTTTGTTATTATGGATAGATTTGCGCATTTTAGTTAAGAATAATGCTGGGTTACTTAAGCAGAATCTTAAATGGAGTAGTTTTAATTTATGGGCAGATACAGTAAATACTCAGATAAGGAATTAACCGACCTGTTGAAGTCTGGGGACCAGCCTGCCTTTACTGAAATTTATAACCGGTACTGGAGCGTGATGTATGCACACGTTTATAAGATGCTTCGGGACAGAGAAGAAGCAAAAGATGTTATCCAGGAAATTTTTAGTAAATTATGGCTTAAAGCAACTGAAATCAGATCGAATCAAAATCTTGCAGGTTTTTTATATGTTGCTGCGCGTAACAGGGTTTTAAATCTCATGGAACAAAATCGGGTTCGGAATGATTATGTGAAATCCATTGCTTCATTTGTTTCGGAAATAGATCCAAGTGCGATTGATCACGTCGATGAAAAAAAAATAATACAAATTATTGAACAGGAAATTCTTAATCTGCCTCCAAAAATGCGTGAAATTTTTGAGATGAGCAGAAAGGAGAATCTTTCACATAAAGAAATTGCTGAAAAACTGAACATATCTGATCAAACAGTAAAAAAACAGGTTCAAAATGCATTAAAAATTATAAGGCCAAAGATCAGTAATCTAAGCGTATTCATCTTCGCTTTGATTATTTTAAAATAATTTAAAAATCTTCTACCCCCAAAGGTCTTTTGCCCGGTTTTATCTATAAATACATTAACTGAATTAGATGAACCACAAAGAAGCTGCACTACTTCTTGAAAAATATAACAAAAGGACGGCTACTGATGAGGAAATCAGGCTGTTGGAGAACTGGTACAATAGGGAAAGTATGAGCCGGAGATTTACTGACGATGAAACTGATCTGGATCGTTTGAAGGAAGAGATTTGGGAGGGAACATTAAAACGCTCAAATCTGGAACCACCTCCCTGTAAATCCAAAATAAAATCATCTGCACTAAAACTCTGGAGTTACAGTATTTCAGCAGCAGCTGTTATTGTTCTATGTCTGTGTATTCTTTTCGTTCAGCGGTCAAAGCACCGTTTTGCTGTAACTATGGAAATGGCTAATCGTATCTCCGGTGGAAGTAACAGAGCCACCTTGACACTTGCAAATGGAAGGAAAATAGTGTTATCTGACGCAGTTAAAGGAAAACTTGCTGAAGAGGCTGGCGTAAATATTACTAAAACGGCAGATGGACAATTGATTTATGAAATAAAGGAGGCTTCGGAAGGGAAGTCAGAAGATAGCGAGATCACCCCTGCTTTCAACATCATTTCTACCGCGCGGGGAGAAGAGTATCAGGTCGTGCTTCCGGATGGCTCAAAAATATGGCTCAATGCAGAATCTTCTTTAAAGTATCCAACGTCATTTAAATCGAAAGCAGACCGAAAGGTTGAACTGACTGGTGAGGCTTACTTTGAGATCGCTAAAGATAAAGCACATCCTTTTAAGGTAAAAACAAAGGATCAGGAAGTGGAAGTATTGGGGACACACTTTAACATCAACAGTTATGTCGAAAATGGAGGTGCAAAAACTACGCTTTTAGAAGGTTCAGTAAAGATTTCTCCCCTTGGTAATGGACAACATGTGCTTTCGGAACGTTCTATCCTCCTTCAACCGGGAGAACAGTCGGTTCAACAGGGAGGGAGTATAAACGTAGTGCAGGCAAACCTGGAACAAGCAGTATCCTGGAAGGATGGATGGTTTTATTATAAAAGTACAAGCCTGGAAAATGTATTACGGGAGGCCGCCAGATGGTACAATCTGGAGGTAGTTTATCAAGGTCATATTCCTGCCGATCGTTTTACAGGGAAAGTTCCCCGGAATGCCAGTTTGGGTAAGTTTATCAAGGTTCTTGAACTTAGTGATATAAAATTCAGAATAGAAGGCCGAAAAATGCTAGTGAATTAAACATATAATAATTAATCAATCAACTCAAACCCAAAAAACAACCAAACATGGAAAAAATCTACAGAGACGACGGGATTTAAACTCACGAAGGTGATCAGAAATAAAGGACCCCGATGGCGATCGGGATCCTTATAATGACTGGGTTCACCCATTTAACATTTTTTTGCAATCCGTTTAATTAGAAACCCAACCAAAACAAAAATATGAATAATATTATTCATTGCGGCCTGCTGTCCAAAAAATGGCAGGTACGCAATCAAATTTGGCGAATTATGAAGTTAACCTTCGTTTTTTTATTCTCCGCATTTATGCAGTTAAGTGCGGCCGGAGTAGCCCAAAGCATAAATCTTAATAAAAGAGATACCCCGCTCACCCAGATTTTTACGGATCTCGGTAAACAAAGTGGTTATCAGTTTTTTTACAATGAACGTTTACTGGAAAGAGCAAGTAAAGTAGATGTCAAAATTAAGAACGGGACCTTGGAAGAAGCATTGAATTTATGTTTTAAAGATCAGCCTTTTTCCTATGAGATCCTGGATAAAATAGTGGTGATCAAGGAAAAGAACAAGACTATTTTTGACAGGATATCTGCTTACATTACGGCTGTCCAGATAAGAGGGCGGGTTACAGATCAAAAGGGCCACCCGATCCCAGGCGTAAGTGTACGGGAAAAGGGTAAAGGTGTCTCTGCGTTTACAAATGGAGAAGGCCAGTACCAGATCAATGCAGATGCTGGCGCAACACTTATATTTAGTTACATCGGGTATAAGACACAGGAAGTTAATGTTGCTGGAAGAACAACTTTAAATGTCAGTTTGGAGGAGGACGTGAGCGTATTGAAGGAGGTTAATATTTCAACAGGTTATCAAACCCTGGACAAGAAAACGTTTACGGGTTCTTCGACCCTGGTAAAGGCATCCGACGCAGAACGAAATGGGGTTCCCGACATTAGCCGGATGCTTGAAGGGCAGGTTGCCGGAGTAACTGTACAAAATGTTTCAGGAACGTTTGGTGCTGCACCTAAGATTCGTGTGCGTGGTGCAACTTCCTTTTCGGGCGATAATAAACCGCTGTGGGTTGTGGATGGTATCATTTTAGAAGATGTTGTCAATATCTCCAATGAAGCCTTGACAACCGGGGATGCGAATACCTTAATTGGCTCTTCGGTGGCTGGTTTAAATCCCGACGATATTGAGAGTTTTAATATTCTGAAAGATGCGGCCGCAACGGGTATGTATGGTGCAAGAGCAATGAATGGGGTTATCGTTGTGACCACAAAAAAAGGCAGGCAAACACAAGGTACTCCAAAAATTAGCTATAGTGGAAACTTCACGACCTATGCTAAACCGTCTTATTCAAGTTTCGATGTGCTAAATTCTGCAGACCAGATGGCTGTTATGATTGAGATGCAGAACAAAGGATATTATCAGATTCCGGATGCATCCAGAGGTAATACCGGAGGGATCTTCTATAAAATGTATAACATGCTGTATGACTATGATGAAACCACAAAAACCTGGGCGCTCAGAAATGATAATGCCAGTAAGGTTGCGTTTTTGTCCAGATATGCCAATGCAAATACGGATTGGTTCAATGTGTTATTTAAAAATTCTTTGCAGCAGGACCATTCCATCAGTATTAATTCAGGTACAGAAAAATTTCAAACCTATGCTTCTACCTCCTTTTTACATGATGATGGACAAACAATAGGTAATAGTGTAGATCGTTTTACAGGGAACTATAGAGCCAATTTTAAATTAAGCGATAAGTTAAGCGGTGAATTGCTGGCAAATGGTTCTGTTCGTAATCAGCAAGCCCCCGGAACAACGGTCTTGCAGTCCGATCCTGTTTATGGTAGTTATTACAGAGGATTCGACATCAATCCCTATAATTATGCATTGAATACCAGTAGGTTGATTACGCCATATGATGAAAATGGAAACCTTGAATATTTCAGACAAAATAGTGCACCTTTTAATATTTTGAATGAGTTGAATACCAATTATTTAAAATTGGCAATGATTGATTTTAAAGTTCAGGGTGGACTCAGTTATAAGATCATACCTGAGTTAACCTACGCCCTGGATGGTGCTTATAGATTTACAAGAACAGAGAGCCAGATCTATATCTTAAAAAATTCTAATATGGCTACTTCATTCAGGACCGTTGACGATGCAACTTCTGCGCAGAATAATCCAAATCTATATAAAGACCCGGATTTTCCAAATGGTTTGCCACTGAGTGTTCTTCCTGATGGTGGTTTTTATAAAATGACTGGAGATAATTTAAAAACCTATTATTTCCGGCAAAACCTGCAGTACAATAAAACATTCAATAAAGACCACAACCTGAATATTTTTGGCGCTATGGAAGTACGGTATGCGGACAGGCAAAATGAATATTTTGACGGTGCGGGTTACCAATATGAAAATGGGGGTCTGGTGAGCTCCGACTACCACTACTTTAAACAGGCTGCTGAGACTGGTAAGCCTTATTTTGGGATGGGGTATGGACTGGACCGTTACATAGCCTATTTTTCCAACGCGGCCTATACCTATAAAGAAAAATATACCCTGAAGTTGTCTGGTCGTTATGATGGATCTAATCTAATGGGGAAGAGTACAGTGGCCAGGTGGTTACCTACATGGAATGTGTCGGGCAGCTGGAACATTGACGAAGAAAGCTTCTGGCCAAAGAACAGCATTTTAACAGCAGCTAAACTTAGGGCTTCCTATGGCTTGGTTGCCAGCATCGGTAATGCAACAAATTCATCCGCAGTTTTCTATAATCAAATAGCCAGGAGACCAAATATTAATGACCAGGAGGTACAAACTTTCATTTCCAGTTTAGAGAACTCTCAGTTAACCTGGGAAAAAACCAAGGACTTTAATATCGGACTGGATTTATCTTTGCTCAATGACCGGCTGAACTTAACTGTTGATGTATACAACAGAAATATTTTTGATTTGATAGGTGATATTAAAACTTCAGGGATTGGAGGTCAGTATCAAAAAACAGCGAATTATGGAGGAATGAAAGGCCATGGTATTGAGTTTGCTATAACGGGCAAAGTTATAGACCATGAAAACTTCAAATGGAGAACAAATTTTAATTTTGGATACAATACAAATAAGGTAACCAATCTTGATGTTGCACCCAATGTATGGAGGTCCATTTCAGCCAATGGAGCTCCTGTGGAGGGCTATTCTCAAAGAAGTTTGTTCTCTGTAAAATTTGCAGGTCTGAATCACGATTACGGATACCCAACTTTCATAGGGCCAGATGGGAAAGCGACGACCTATATCGGTTTGCAGGATGATGATTTGTCATTTTTGAAATATGAAGGACCGGTTGATCCAACGTTTGCAGGGGGATTTTATAATCAGTTTTCTTATAAGGGATTTAGCTTGTCCGCATTGTTTGGCTTTTCTGCCGGAAATTTCCTTCGCTTAAAACCGACCGTTAAAAGCAGCTATGATGATCTAACAGCATTAAGCCGGGATGTCTTAAATAGATGGGTGCTGCCAGGAGATGAAAAGTTTACCAGTATACCTGCCATTTTAGACCCACTTTCTGCGGCGAAGATAGTTGGCGCAGACGGAGCCACTGTAGACATCAGGTACCCTTATAATCTATACAATTACTCTACAGAAAGAGTAGTAAAAGGAGATTACATCAAACTCAGGCAGTTGTCTCTAACTTATAGTATTCCTAAAAAGATTTATACGAAGCTTAAAATGTCGAATGCCCAACTCTCTCTGGTGGGCAATAATATTTGGCTTATTTACGCTGATAAACGTTTAAACGGGCAGGATCCGGAGTTTTATGCATCTGGTGGCGTTGCTATGCCTGTTGCCAAGCAGTATACTTTATCGTTAAAATTTGGATTTTAATAAGAATAGATTATGAAACTACATAAAATATCAGTTATCCTTTTGGGCCTTGTTCCATTTGTTTTGCTATCGTGTAAAAAATATTTAAACGAGGCGCCAGATAACAGAACAGAAATCAACTCCGTAGATAAGGTAGCCCAGCTGGTCTCTACTGCTTATCCTACCTACGATTATTTAACATTTACGGAATCTTCATCAGATAATGCGGAAGATAAAGGGGTAGGAATAGGAAGTACAAATGAGATGTTTGATTTGCCTTATGCCTGGATTGATGTAATCGGTGCACAGACAAATTCAACGTCCAACTATTGGAATGGCTGCTATGAGGCTATAGCCGCGGCTAATCAGGCCTTGGAGGCGATTGAAAAACAGGATCTGGGTACAGCCGTGTTGCCTTATAAGGGTGAAGCGCTGGTGGCCCGTGCTTATGCACACTTCATGCTGGTCATGTTGTATGCTAATCCTTATGAAATCGGCGGAGCAAACAGCTCTCCGGGTATTCCTTATATCACCGCACCGGAAACAAAGGTCATTGTGCAGTACAGCAGAGGGACTGTTAAATCAACTTATGAAAAAATTGAGCAAGATCTTGTGGATGGAATAAAACTGCTTTCTGCTTCGGCCTATAAAGTACCCAAATTCCATTTTACACCGGCTGCAGCTCACGCTTTTGCTGCCCGTTTTTATTTATTCAAAGGGGAATGGCAAAAAGCAGTGGACCATGCAACTTTAACGGTTCCAGGAAATGATTTTGTAGGCAATATACGCCCGATTACGACCACTTTAAAGGATATGACGGGTGAGGAATTTAATGCAGCATTCAATTCTACCTCACAAAAATATAACCTCTTATTGTCTAATAATTATTCCACGTACCACTATCAATATGCGCCCAGACATGGCTTCGGTGATCATTTGGTTAAGATGTTTACCACTCCGAATGTAACCGGTAAAATACTGGCCAACAGAGTGCCATCTTATGGTGTACCTAATTATACCACCTATAAATACAAAGGCTACTTTTTCAATACCGGGCCAGGGATTGGATTCCCTTATCTGACCTCTGCATCATTTACTGTTGATGAAGCACTGATGAACAGAGCAGAGGCTTATGCAGAGCTCGGGCAATTTGATTTGGCGCTAAAAGATATTAATGATTTCTACAGTGTAAGGACTAACGGATATAATCCTGCTACTGATGCAGTAACATTAGCTAAGATCAGTGCATTTTATAGCCTATCTGATCCAAAAGAGGGTTTGGTGAAGACGATACTGGATGCGAAGAAAGCGGAGTTTTTGCAAGAGGGGATCAGATGGTTTGATGTCATCAGACGCAGGCTTACTGTGGTGCATAATAATTTTGATGCAACTGGTCTGGAGACATTTACAGAGCTTAAACCCGACGACAAACGCAGGGTTTTTCAACTGCCAAAAGAGGTGAAATTATCAGGTATAGAATTAAACCCGAGATAAATCGAATATTATGAAACTTATATATAAACTTTTATTTTTTGCTGCTTCTGTTACAATTGTAATTGGCTGCCGAAAAACGGAAAATCTTGATGTGGATTATAGTAGTTTTAATGCCGATAATCCACAGACCAATACCGCACTGGACCAATGGCTGAAAACAAACTTCTTAGATGCCTATAATATAGAGGTCGTGTACCGTTACAACAGGTATTATCATGGAAATACGGCAAACGTTACCCCAAATAAACTGGAGGATATCCAGCCGACGATGCAGGCTGTATTGGATGGCTTTATAGGGCCATACAGGAAAGTTGCCGGGGAAACGTTTTCTAAAAAATACATTCCTAAAGAATTTGTCTTATTTGGTTCCTACTCTTATGCAGATTCCAACGATCCTGGCGTAGCGGGGACTGCTGCCGGTGGGAGAAGGATAACGTTATACGGATTGAATGATTATGCTCCAATGCCGGATGGTGCCTTCTATTTTTGGGACAGACAGAGAATTATGCACCACGAATTTGGCCATATCCTGAATCAGATTATTCCAATTCCTACCGATTTTGAAAGTATTTCCAAAGGCTATTATAAACAACCCTATAAAGATACACCTATTGATTCAGCGCATAAGAATGGATTCGTAACCAGTTATGCCAGTGGAGTATATACGGAGGATTATGCAGAGAGCATTAGCTGGTTATTAATTAACGGGCAGGTATGGTATGACAACTGGGCAAATACTGCATCGGCAGCTGGAAAAAGCAGGTTGATCCAAAAAGAACAGAATGTCATTACTTACTATAATAATTTAGGTATCAACTTTAAAGAATTACAGAGAGAGGTGCAGCTGTACATGAAAAATACACTAAACCTGAATGAATCCAAATTTTCTTACTGGTTAACAAAGAAGGCATTTGCTTCGATGTCGCTGGATTTTAAATCTGATGTTTATCTGAAATATGGAAGTTCAGATGCTTTTAATCAAGTCTATAATCAGGTGAAAGCCGCGGTGAATGGACTTCCAGGGTATGGATTAACATTCAATCTTATGAAAATCAATTTTACTTCGGCTACCACGGTCAATCTGCAGATTAGTTTTAACCAGGGGGCCAATGGGTATGTTGCAGATTATCCTTTCAATATGAATGTGAACTCCACAACAGGAGAAGTTAAGTTTACCCCAAATGGACCATGGACAGGAAATGCGACTTTGCTGCAGGCATCTGTACAACCTATGCTGGATTATCTAAGCAACAATACATTTGTAGCAGACTGGCTTCCTGTAAGTGTTAACGCAGATAACTATATGAAATATGGTGGTTTCTCTGTGAAGGGTAGCCCTGCAAATTATTTTTATGGACCATTATCTTATTAATTTATTTAAGACAAAATGAAGAGATTATTAATTTTTATTGCACTCTTATCATTATTGATGGGTTGCAAAAAAACATCCTACGTTGCTAAATTTGATAAGACGCCTCAGGAGCGGGTTGGAGAGCAGATGACTTTAGTTTCTAATATATTAACATCCGCTGAAAATGGCTGGATTGCCTCTTTACCTACCAGTGCAGGAGGTGGGTATGGTTTTTACTTGAGTTTTGATAAAGATCAAAATGTTAAAATGTATGCTGATATGACAGACCAAAGCGCTGCGGAGGTTGGAAAGTCGTATTACAGGATTAAACAGGATATGGGAACAGATCTGGTTTTTGATACCTATAACTATATATCGATGTTGGATGATCCGGATTCAAAAGTTCTTGGAGGAGCAAGTAAGATTGGATATAGCAGTGATGTAGAGTTTATCTATGACCGGTCAACGGCAGACAGTATAGTGCTTATTGGAAAAAAATACCGACAGCCTTTTAAATTGATTAAAGCCACTGCTGCACAAAGAGCCATTTATGAAGCAGGAGGCTATAAAACGGCGATCAACAAATTTAAGAACTTTTTCGCCGCGACTAAAAATCCTTATATAGAGTTGGTTTCTGGTAATGCGACATTGAAAATTGGAATAACACCCAATATGACAAATGATCTTGATAATGGCAAGAGGGTAGATTTTACGGGAGTTCTGGCAGATGGCACTACTGTGGCATCAAGTGCTGAGAAATTTAATTTTACGCTGGATGGCGCTACAATTCTTAATAATGGCCTGGTTTTCCAAGGCATCAACTTTGTGAAGTTTGTTTGGAAAAATGAGACAACGTTAGCGGTATATGATGCAGGTGGAAAAGAGTATATCCTCAAAAGTTCAGCCACTCCTTTGGTTCCACTTTATCAATTGTGGGGCAGTAAATACAGCGGAATGCTTTCTGAGTTTAAGACCATCTATAAAGGAACTTCAGCTAATGGAGCTGCCATTTTAAATTACTTCCATAACAACCTGACGACTTCTGCAGTTACTGGATATGTATTTAATTATGGACGGATAAATTTTGTCTGGAATGTAGTTAATAAGAGATTGACAATTAATGCACATACCAGTCAAAGTGGTGGAGCAAGTACCTGGGTAACGACTTCGACCTATAATTATACTATAGATGCAAATGGTATATATAAATTTACATTGTTGTCTGCACCGTCGGGCGGTTATGCAGGAAAGATTATAGTCAAGTTACATGACTTTATATTGGCGAACCGGGTTTCTTTTGACTATTATGTTGATGGTGAAAATACCTATGGCAAGATGACGAGCGTGGATGATCCATCTATAGCAATGACTTTTGTTCTGCAATAGACCTTCTTTAGTGATCATCAATACAAAGGCCGGGTTTTTGTCCGGCCTTTGTATTTTATACTTCTTAAGTTTTTGGTTTGCTTTTGCTGCTCCACCTTCTGGAACCACTGCTTGGCGTTCTTTTTGCCCCGCTTAAATTTGGTTCCCGGTCCTGACGCTGTCCCTGTGGTTTACCATTAGGCTGACCCTGTCTTCCGCCTTGCCCACCACGGTTTCCACTTTTGGCTTTTGGCTTTTCTGCCGTAGCCATTAAGCTTTGCCAGCTCATGGCAAAAGGATTGTCTTCAGCTACTGGCACCGAAAGACCAATCAGTTTTTCTATATCTTTAAGGTATTCTTTTTCTTCTGCATCACAGAATGAATAAGCAATGCCACTTAAGCCTGCACGGCCGGTACGGCCAATTCGATGGACATAAGTCTCTGGGATATTCGGTAGTTCATAATTGATCACATGAGTCAGTTCATCTACATCAATTCCTCTTGCGGCAATATCTGTAGCCACTAAAATACGGGTTGTTCTGGCTTTGAAATTTGTTAAAGCCCTTTGTCTTGCATTTTGTGATTTATTACCGTGGATGGCCTCAGCTCTGATGCCGGACTTGATCAGGTCTTTAACCACTTTGTCTGCACCATGTTTGGTTCTTGTAAAAACCAATGCTGTTTCGATGCTTTTGTCCTGAAGGATGTGGTTCAATAAACTGCGTTTATCATTTTTAGTGACAAAATAAACGGCTTGTTGTATTTTTTCTGCGGTGGAAGAAACAGGTGTAACTTCTACTTTTGTTGGGTCTGTTAAAATGGTATTGGCCAATTTCTGAATTTCTCCAGGCATGGTTGCAGAGAAAAATAAGGTTTGTCTCTGTGCAGGAAGTTTGGCAATTACCTTTTTAACGTCGTGGATAAATCCCATATCCAGCATTCTGTCGGCTTCATCCAGCACAAATATTTCCAGATCGCGCAGGCTGATAAAGCCTTGTCCCATCAGATCTAATAATCTTCCAGGTGTGGCAACTAAAATATCAACTCCCCGGTGCAGAGCATCTGTTTGTGCTTTCTGACCAACACCACCAAAGATCACCAGATACTTTAAAGGTAGATTTCTTCCATAAGCTTTGAAACTTTCCTCAATCTGAATCGCCAGTTCTCTGGTTGGTGTAAGAACCAATGCCTTGATGGTTTTTGGCCCTTTGGTATTGTTGTGGGGCTTATATAACAATTGAAGCATTGGAATGGCAAAAGCCGCAGTTTTACCTGTTCCGGTTTGTGCGCAGCCCAATAGATCTTTGCCTTTTAATATAGTTGGGATGGATTGTTCTTGTATGGGAGTTGGTTGAGTATAACCTTCTGTTTGCAGCGCATTTAGAATCGGCTCAATCAGGTTTAATTCTTTGAATAACAATGTATATGTATTTAATGTTTAATGGAATGAAAAGAATAAATTTCAATTCCGTACAAATGTACGGATAAATTTAGGTTATTTTTTTTCTTTAAATCTGCTAAAAAAAAGCAGAGCAAAAACGCAAAGGACAAAGCCAACAACTCCGTTTAGACGTAGTCCATAATCTTTTCCCGGGTCTTTGCCATAGATAGTGAGCATAGCAAAGACAGCAATACCAAGGGTCTGACCTAATTTGACAAACAGATATTTCACTGCAAAGAACATGCCTTCATGGTTTTCTCCCGTTTCTTCCGTATCGTTTTGTGCAATGTCTGCAAGGATAGCATTAGGTAAAATGCCAAGCGCTGCCAAAGGGAAGGAAGCACAACTGACCATGATATACATTTGTGCTGGGGATGAAAAAGGAAGTCTTCCAAGAAAATATATGGTCACAAAAATGAGGCTAAGTACAGCAAAAGCGATCATAACCAGTGGTTTTTTTCCGAATCTTTTAGCGCCATAATTGATAAAGGGATAAAAAACCAGGGACAGGATGACCATAATTCCCATAAACTTGCCGCCATCGGAATCTGGAAGGCCAAGCAATACGGTAACAAAAAAAAGTAATCCGCTGGAAATAATGCTAAGCGCGATATAATAGGAGAAATCTGAAATCAGGTAATATTTAAAGTTAGAATTTCTGAAGGTATTTTTAATGGCCGGAAGTAATCGGATATGCGTGGGCTTCGCTTCGCTGTATTCTCTTTCATCGATAGCAACTACAGGTACGATCATCACCAGGCCCGCAAGAATGCAGAGCCCCCACATGGTATATTGCAGGGCGAGTGTCCTGTCTGAAATGGCAAAGATATCCTGCAAAAGATCTGCATAATTATTACATAGAGCAGCAATGATCATCCCGACAACGAAGCCCACTTGCTGATAGGTCGAAAGCCGGACTTTCTTTTCGGGATTGTGGGCGAGTTCAGGAAGCAATGCATTATATGGGATGATATACGTTGTTAGCGAAATAAAGAATCCGGCCAGCATAAAAGTGAGCCACCAGGCATTGGTGGTACTTTCTCCGTTAACCAACGGATGAAATACCAGACCGCAAAAAATGACTGCCGGAACAATGGCGTAACGCATGATAGGAATTCGTCGTCCTTTTGGATTTTTGCTACTGTCGCTTAGAGAAGCAATAAAGGGATCATACAAGGCATCAAATAAACGTCCGGAGGCTGCGATCAGGGAAAGAATATTAAATGCACCGAATACCAGCAGTTGCGGGACCAGGGGACTCAAGCCAGAGTTGTTTGGTGGCAAATAAAAATAAGGAAGCATGACAATAATAATATTGGTCATGATGCTCCATCCCATCATGCCTGAAGCGTATGCGATTTCTTTTTTGAGTGGAAGTGTTTTAACAGGCATTATAAACGATTTTCGCTGGGTATCCGGGAATTTTTGATGAAGATAATGTAAAATGTGTATTTGTTGAAACTTTGTGGAGGATAAGCCCTGCTTATTCATTAAATTTGTAGTTCTACACAATAAACATCATGGCAGAACCTATTTATAACGATGACAGTATACGGTCTCTCGACTGGAAAGAACACATCAGATTACGTCCCGGAATGTATATTGGGAAGTTGGGCGATGGCTCGGCTCAGGACGACGGGATTTATGTTTTACTGAAAGAGATCTTCGATAACTCAATTGATGAGTTTGTGATGGGCTCCGGACGTACGATTGAGATGACGGTTTCCGAACACAAGGTGAATGTACGTGATTATGGAAGGGGTATTCCCTTGGGTAAAGTGATCGATTGTGTTTCCAAAATTAATACAGGAGGAAAATATGATAGTAATGCTTTCCAAAAGTCTGTTGGTTTAAATGGTGTGGGTACAAAAGCGGTAAATGCTTTATCTACCAGTTTTGTTGTACAGTCCTACCGCGATGGGAAAACCAAAAAGGTAGAATTCTCTAAAGGGGAAATTGTGATTGAACATCCGATCATTGATACTACACAACGCAATGGTACAGCTATTACCTTTTATCCGGATGAAAGCATATTCAGGAATTACCATTATATATCTGCTTTTGTAGAAAGCATGGTTTGGAATTATGTGTTCCTCAATACCGGCCTTACTGTTAATTATAACGGACAAAAGTATTTATCCGAGCGGGGATTATACGATCTTCTGCATAAAGTAGCTGATGTGGAAAGCATCCGTTATCCCATCATCCATCTGAAAGGACATGATATTGAGATTGCAATGACGCATGGTCAGCAATATGGAGAGGATTATCATTCCTTTGTAAATGGACAACACACGACGCAAGGAGGAACACATCAGGCTGCCTTCAGGGAAGCTGTGGTGAAAACCATCCGGGAGTTTTATAAGAAAGAGTATGATGCTGCAGACATCAGGGCTTCTATTATTGCCGCAATTTCCATCCGGGTACAGGAACCCGTGTTCGAATCTCAGACCAAGACCAAATTAGGGTCGCAAAATATGGGGCCTGAGGGACCTTCAGTACGTACTTTTATCAATGATTTTGTTAAAAAAGAGCTGGACGATTATTTGCACAAGAATCAGGAAGTTGCAGATGCCTTACTAAAAAGAATCCTGCAATCTGAAAGGGAACGTAAGGATATTGCCGGAATTAAGAAGTTGGCCAATGACCGGGCAAAGAAAGCGTCTTTACACAATAAAAAACTCAGAGATTGTAAGGTTCACTTTAATACTACACACGATAAAAGATACGAAACTACCTTATTTATTACAGAGGGAGACTCTGCATCCGGGTCCATCACTAAATCAAGAGATGTGGATTGCCAGGCCGTTTTCAGCTTAAAGGGAAAACCTTTGAACTGCTATGAACTGACTAAAAAAGTAGTGTATGAGAATGAGGAGTTCAACTTGCTTCAGCATGCCTTGAATATTGAAGATGGTCTGGAAGGCTTGCACTACAACAATATCGTTATCGCAACAGATGCGGATGTGGATGGAATGCACATCCGGTTACTAATGATGACTTTCTTTTTGCAGTTTTTTCCTGACCTGGTTAGGGCTGGTCACGTTTATATCCTGCAAACTCCTTTATTCCGGGTCAGAAATAAAAAAGAAACGATCTATTGTTACAGTGATGATGAACGTAAGAAAGCGATTGCCAAACTGGGCGCGAAGCCAGAGATTACCCGATTTAAAGGGTTAGGTGAGATTTCTCCGGATGAGTTTGGTTTGTTTATCGGAAAGGACATCAGACTTGATCCGGTTATTCTTAAGGACCAGACCATTAAAAATCTGCTTGAATATTATATGGGTAAAAATACACCGGATCGTCAGCAGCATATTATCAGGAACTTAAGGGTTGAAAAAGATACTATTGATGACTTAGTTTCCACCGAGATGCCTTTGGCAGAAGATGGGCAGGATAGCGCGTTGGATGTTGCTTAATCGCAGATGTATACGTCTTTTGTTCTTTTTTTTATTTATCATTGTATTCTAATCAGATCCCTTTTGCTAGAGAATAAACAGGTTTAATATTTATTGCTGTTTGCTTTACTTTTATGACATTTGTAGCAAAGGAAAAGTCTTCTTTCAACAACATTGTAGTGCTATTCGTAGTGCTTATACTATTCCTTTTTGTGTTTTTTTTGTTCATGAGGAGCAATAAAGTAAATGCGCTAAAGCAAAATACAGAAGCCCTTGTCAATTTGCAGGAGGATTATTCCAAGATTGACAACTTCATCTATTTACTCTATGAGGCGGAAAGTAATTCCAGATTATATGAGGCTACAGCAGATAAACGATATATCCGTGAGTTTTTGTCTCAAATTCAAACAGCGTCTGCCTTACTGGGAGATTTGGATGCAGGTCTGGATAAAGCAGAAATCAGTGAACTCAGGAACAGCATTAAACAAAAGAAATTAAACAGGGAAAGTTATTTAAAAATAAGAAAGCTTACAGATAGTTTAATTGTTGGTGTATCCAAACTTGGTCTGGTTGAAAAACAAACTTTACCTAAGGGCGTTGTAATACCTAAAAAACCTGAGAAGGTACAAACCATTGTTCATATGGACACGGTCAGAAAATCTTCACCAAGAAAAAAATTCCTGGGAAGATTGTTTTCCGGTAACAACAGCCGGGATTCCTTGTTGATTGTACGGAGAGAGGAAAAGAAAATTGTCCGGTCGGAAGTTAAGGGAATCAGTGCAAAACAGCGTAAAATTTTAGATGCTTATTATAGGAAGCTCTATTCCACTACGAATAGATTAAAGCCTGAAGAAATAGAAATCCTATTTCTGAACCATAAACTGATTGCAGAAATCATTGCTGATCTGCAGTTATATAAGAAAAACCAGATCAGCCGGATAGAGAAAAGCAGAATAGTTCTAAGTAATGAACTTAGCAAGGAAATAAAGCAATTGGATAGAATTTCTGTATTGAATGCTTTGTTGTTGCTGAGCCTGGTGGGTTTAATTGTTTACAATGTGTTTAAACTATATAAGAATGAACGTTTACTGATTACTTTAACTAAGCGTTCTTCACAGGAAGTTCATCTGAAAAGTCGTTTTCTGGCCAATATGAGTCATGAACTGCGTACGCCCTTAAATTCTGTTATTGGATTTTCAGAACAGCTGGGTAAAAGCAGCCTGGACATAGAGCAAAAGGAACAGGTTCGGGCCATCCGAAGATCGTCTGAAATGTTGCTGGAGCTGGTGAATGAGATTCTGGATTTTTCTAAATATGAGATTGGAAAGGGAAACTTCGAATCACAGCCATTCTTTCCCCTTAAAGAAATACAGGAAGTATTTAATAGTATGCATGTTCTTGCGGAGAACAAAAACATACAGCTCATAGATAAAGTGGTTTTAGATAAAACGCTTTGTCTGACAGGGGATAGGCTTAGGTTAAAACAGGTGGTGATGAACTTGTTAACCAATGCGATCAAATTTACTGCAGATGGAGAAGTCAGGCTCAGTGTTCAGTTTGATCTGGAGGATAAACAAAAAGGTATCCTGAAAGTTCGTGTGGAAGATACAGGCATAGGTATTGTGAAAAAAGACCTTGAATATATTTTTGATGAATTTTACCAGTCTTATTCTTCTTCTCGATCCAAACAACAGGGAACAGGATTGGGACTGGCCATATGTAAAAAGATAGTAGAACTGCAGGGAGGTAAAATTGAGGTCAGCAGTGTGGTTGATAAAGGATCGGTATTTAGCTTTGAAATTCCTTTTCCTATAGTCGAAGAAACCGAAAAGGCAGAAACGCCACCTGATAAAAAGGCTGGTCCTTTGACTACTCTGGCTGGAAAGAGGATACTATTGGTAGACGATAATAAAATGAATGTCTTGCTCGCCCAGACCATCCTTAAGAAATGGGAAATGATCTATGACTCTGCTTATGACGGAAAAGAAGCACTCGATTTATTTAAGAATAACGAATATGATCTTGTACTTACAGATATCCAGATGCCGGTAATGGGTGGGGTTGAACTCACTCATGAAATTCGGTATAACGGAGGCCCTGAAAAGTCTGGTATTCCTATCCTTGGGATAACCGCACACGTTTTGCAGGAGAACAGAGATGCTTATTTAAAGGTAGGTATGAATGATCTGGTGTTAAAGCCTTTCCTGGAAAAAGAACTGATTGACAAGATTAAGAAGTATATTTAGTCCTCTGCATTTGTGGTTTCATCAGGGTGTTGCGGAGGTAACACGTCTACTTTCTTCTCTACAACAACTGTTTTGGTGTGTACAGCATATTTGCTGGGTTGTATGCCATGGCCATATTTCTCTGCATAAGCCTGCGTGAACTCTGCCCCAAAATAAAGAATGATCGCCGTATAATAGATCCAGAGTAGAATAACGATAATAGAACCGGCTGCTCCAAAAGCAGAGCCTGGATTTCCCTTCTCAATATAGATGCCTATCAGGTATTTACCCAAGCTAAACAGCAGGGCGGTAAATAAGGCGCCGATAATTGCAGGTTTCCATTTAATAATCACATCCGGGAGCACCTTAAAAATGACTGCGAAAATGCAGGTTACGACAGCTAGTGTAAGGGCATTGGTGAGGATCAGCATAAACAGTTCTGATACTTTTTCAATACCAATTTTGGAAGCCAGGCCTCCAAGTTTATTGCCAAGACCTACAACGATACTATTGATAACGAGGGTAACCAGCAGTAAGAAGCCAAGTGAAGCAATAAGCGAAAAGGAGAGGAGCCTGTTCATGATGAGTTTTTTCCAGCCCTTTTTAGGGATGGCCTTTACTTTCCAGATCAGGTTGATGCTATCCTGTATTTCCACAAAGATAGCGGTAGACCCAATAACGAGGGTCGCTATACCTATAATGAGGCCGATTGTGCTCCTGCCAGATAAGTTGGCATTGATCACAAAACTTTGCAGCTGCCGGGTGGCAGGCTCACCGATCATATCATTGATTTCTGCAAATAATTGAGTATCCGGATCTAGCTTGTCGCCAAAAAACAGACTGGCAGCTGATATGATGATCATGATCAGTGGTGTCAGAGAAAATATGGTATAATAGGCAAGTGAAGCACTGAGCTTGGTGACCCGGTCATCAATAAATCCGTTTCCTGCGGCTAAAAATAAATTACCCAGCGCTTTGAAAAAATGTATGATCTTTTTAATGATTGTCATGAGCTTAGATTAGAAAGGATATCCAATTCCGATGTTATAAACCAGGTTGTCTTTACGCCATCCGCTGTCGCCAAAATCAATCTCATTAAATACCCAGCGTTTGCCAGGTTCATTATAAGGCTTGCGTACAGGAAAGGCTACATCTAAACGAATGACGAAAATAGAAGCGTCAATACGCAGTCCGGCACCCGTACCCACTGCGAATTCGCTTAAAGCGTTTTTAAAATCAAAACCCGATCCCGGACGTGGCGGCGTACCAGGGCTGTCGGCGGTGGCTGGCGTACCCAAATCCTCTTTTCTAAGCCATACGTTACCAGCATCGGCAAAAAGGGCGCCATATAGCCTGCCTGCCAATTTAAACCGAAGCTCTGAACTGATGAGTGCCTTAATGTCTCCGCTTTGGTCTACATACGTTGTATTGGCAACTTTTGGATCATTTTTGTAATAATACGTACCCGGTCCGATAGATCTGGCTGCCCATGCGCGGATATCGTTTGTTCCTCCTGCAAAAAACTGACGAACAAAGGGGAGACTGGTCTGGTTACCGTAAGCATAACCGTAGCCGAGGTCTATCCGGTTTGCCCAGATGATATTCCTGGTGAGTTTGTAATAATCCCGGAAATCTGCTTCCATACGCACATACTGGTTAATCTGTTGTCCGAGTATGGCCTTTTTTCCTTCCGAATTCCTTCCTGCAAATAAGCCCCAGACGTTTCCACCAGTTTCCAGTGTACCATTAAAATAAATATTGTTCTTTCTGTAATCTTCAAACTGGTTGGTGTAGGTAAAGCTATAGTTACTTCCAATGATAAACTGTTTCTCTATCACATTTCTTAAGCCAGGGATTACATCCAGTAGGCTATCCCTTAAATGTTCATCGCTAGTTAAACTGGAAGTTACATAATTAACAGAAATAGGGTTGAATGCATGTTCTTTATATTGGTTTTCATTCCATTTGTAACCATATTGAGTTTTAAAGGAATTGATATCATATAAATATCCCCGGTGAAGACGCTGATAGGTTAACGAAGCAATTGTTTTAGGAATATAGGCATTGGTGCTGTTGATGCCTTTAAAAGGTGTGATAAACCTTGGAAAGGTCAGTTTTGCTTCTCCTGTTAGGGAAAATGAGTTTAGGCCTTGGGATTGTCCGCCTACCTGGGTCTCGAAACCACCGCTTGCACTTAAATCCAGTTGTTCAGCACCCCTGAACAGGTTTCTGGTCGTTTGGGTAACTTTTATTTCTGAACCCATAAAGTTGTTCGACTTACTCGTTCCAGTTACTGAAAAGGTAAGGGAGTTCTTTTTTAGCGGGGTAAGAAAGATATTCAGATCCAGCTGGTCGTTCTTAAAACTGTCGAGAGGGATGAATTCCGCTTTTACAGATTGAAAAACTCCGATATTGACTAAACGGTTCAATGTTTGACTGTGGTCTTTTCTATTGTACAGTTCTCCTTTCTTGAAGAAAACCAACCGGTTAAAAAGGGGGTCTTTAAACGTGTGTTTAGGATCGTAAATTTTAAAGTCATTGTAAACAGAAGGCGTAGATTTTCTTAATGCACTGTCTCTTCTGATGGTATAATTTGGGTAGATATTAATGTTGTTAATGGTATAGGGCTTAAGCCCGGCATCGGGTGCAATTTCTTTAACCCGGATCCGGATATCGACCAATTGTTTTCCAACGGTACTATCTACCTGAAGGATCAGATAATCTGGGCTGAAATAAAAATAACCATTTTCTTTAAGGTCATTATCTATGCGGATGCGTTCATTCTTAAATACATCAAGGTCATAATTATTGCCCGGTTTCAACAGGGTTTTTCCTTTATTGTTGTTGACAATTTTAGCGAGCGCACCACTGCTGTCGGGTGGGAAAGAAACACTGTTGATTTTATACCTGATTCCTGTATTTGCTGTGTAGACGGCTTTCCCTTTTTTTCCTTTAACAACAGTGTCACCCATGACATCAGACTGAAGATAACCCTGACTGATCAGATAGCTTTTAAGTACAGCATTGTTATATGGGATTTTTACCTGGCTTAATAGCACCGGAGGTTCGCCCATCTTGGTGCGCAGCCAATGCCGGAATCCTTTGGGTTTTTTAGGTTCTCCAGCCAGGTTATAAAAGCCAAGTTTATATTTAATTCCTAAAATTGATTTGTTAGGGGTTGGGCGGGTCTTATCCTCCAGTGTGCTTTTGACCTCCTTTTGATCTTCGATTCTTACAGAAGAATCAGGATTAATTTTTACTTCGGCCCCGGTGTATAAAATCTCTCCCGGCTTGAGTCCCTTGGTACTGCTGCAGGCAGCCCAAATCATACAACTCAGTATACATAGGATCGGTTTAATTCTTTTTTTCATCTTTTGGCTTCTGTTCTACTCTGTTTCTTTTCTTTTTGGAGAATTTTTGAAATACTTCTCTGAATTTGTTGTAGTCTACCACAAGGGCAAAACCAACACCGGTTTCTATCAGCTGACCTTCAATAACGCCTTCTGTTTGATTACGGCGATATGCTCTTAGTCTGTATTTTCCGTCTTTGGAAAGCAGGTATTCGATATTTACGTTGCCGGCAATATTGGTTGAATTTCCCTGCTGCTGACCTTCAAGCCCGAAGGAACTGCCCACGGTGACAATCAGCCTGTCGCTTAATAGTTTTTTAGACAAGCCTACTTCAAGCGCTGTATTGTTGGCAACTTGCCCGGAACTATAATCTTGTGAAGAATTGATGCCAAAATTAATATCTACCCCTTTGACCAGATCTGAAGCCAGATTATTGAGTTGTTCTGTCAGTAGTTTACTTACACTTGATCGCGCAAAATCGGTAACCAGTCCGTTGCCATTTCCGCCAAGGCTCTGGAATGGGTTATCTGCAATGAACCTGCCCAGAACAAGTAAAGCAAATACCTGTTTGTTCAGTTCACCTTCGTCGCTGTTCAAAGCTTGAAGTCGGCCGTAAACTGATCCACCAATAGCCCCTCTCTCATTTTCAGGTAAATCTATTTTAAACTTAATGGTAGGCTTCAGCAGTTCTCCGGTCATCATCAGGTATACCTGAAAGGGCAGTTTGTTTTTTGCTTCATTGTTGCTCGGATCATTCAGCAGATCGGCAGGCGGGGCACTAACTTCATATAAAGCTGTTAAATCTACGTTTGCACTGGTTGGATCGCCGGTCCATACTATATTGCTTCCTTGCTGTAATTTGAAACTCTTCTTGGCCGGTCCTACGGTAAGGTTGTAGCTTCCATCGGAAACATCATAACGGCCTGTTAAACTGGTTTTTCCGCTTGGATCCATCGTTGCGGTAAGGTTTGCCTGTCCTTTTACTTTTAGTGCATCGCCATTGCCAGGATCCACCACAACGTTAAGTTCGGCACCTGGGTCAATTTGAATAGTCGCACTTAGATTTATACCCTTTATTGGGGCCTTACTTATAGAATCTTTTACTGAAAGTGCCTTTTTGCCATTATATGGAGGAGCACTAAAGTCAACAAATTGAACGATACCTTCCTGATCGATCACTGTAGGGTCATCAGGTGGCATAGCAAAGAAGAATTTGGTTTTGTCTTCTACTTTGATGTTCATGTTTACATCTGGCTGGTTCATGTCGCCGCGCACTTTAATATTGCTGGTGAGGTAGACAGTACCATAGATCATTTCATTGTCTGCAGAAGTAGAATTCAGCGCTCTGAAATTATTGGTCCGGATGTCCATATTGAATTTGAAGTCCCGGTAATCGGAAGTTAAAATTCCTCCTGTAATTACCGCTTTTTGATTCAAGGAATCAAGAATTGTAAATTTATTGAAATTGATACCGGTATCTGTAAAGCTGATGGTTTCATCAGGCATTCTAAAGAAAGAATTTACATAAGCCACATTGAAGCCAGCCTGGTTGAACTTAATATCGCCTAATACTTTTGGTGCATCCAATGAGCCCTTAACTGATAATTCTCCACTCACCGTACCCGTCCCTTTTCTGATCTGCCCCATAGATAGACTTTCCATGGATTTGAGGTCTATCTTGTCAATATTCAGTGTCAGATCCAGAGCACTTTGCGGAGCTGTATAGTAGAAGCCGCTTGCCCGCAGTTCATGGACACCTGATAACGCGATATTGGTTTCATAAGCATTTTCAGTATTGTTGTTCACTGCAATCCTTAGGGTACCCAGCATATCTTTCTGGTAACGCAAATGGTCAACGGTTAAATTGGCTTCGAATTTAGGTGTATTTACCAGATCTTTAACATTTACAGTCCCGTTAATTGAACCACCAGCAAGGGCACTATCTGCCTCTGCAAAACGGGTAAGCGTTTCTATTCTGAAGTCTTTAAATTCTACTTTAAGGGGGGCGTTTGGAATGTTGCTTTCACTATTGATACGCAATTCCTGCCCGCCGTTGCTGATGTTAAACTGATTGGCGAGGATGCCTGATTGTCCAAACTGGAGATAATTTTCTGGCGCTACAATCCACTTGTCGTAGTTAAGTAACAGCTTTTGAGGATCCAGGCTAAATCTGTAATCCTTGTTAATGGATTTAAAGAGCCCACCTAAAACGTATTTATCTTTGCGTTTGCTGTCGCGCAGATAGATATTCAAATTCAGGTCATTATTTACTGCAGCTCCGCTGATTTCATTGTTGAAGAAAGCCAGTGACGGACTCTGGAGGCTCTTTATAGTCAGTTTATAATTGAGCTTCTGGTTGTCATTATTGACATTCAGCCGGGTGCTGTCTATTTTATAAGTCCCATAAACCACCTGCGGAAAAGAGGCATTCATCACCAAACTGTCTTTTTGTGTATCCAGCAAGCCATTCATCCTGGCAGGGGCAAAGTTGGTCAGTTCCGGGACGAAATTTTTTAAGATTTTCGGATTGTAAAAATTCACGTAAAACCTGAAACGCTGGTCTGGGATGTTGGTTACCTGACCAAACTGGTAATATTTATTGATCTGGTTGATCACTGCAGCGCCTAAATTGGTCAGCTGATATTTGCCGTCAATCTTTGCTCTTAAGAATTCAGACTTCAAAGTAAGCAGGTTATGAGTTGCTGAAGCTTCAGAATGGACCAAAATGGTGTCCACGTTGAAGCGCTGGCCTTCTTTTACGACCTGCAAACCATTTACAGAAACATCACCATTTAGATAATCCGCATCTGCCGTTTGTATATCTGCTTTGATTAAGCCGGCCAGTTTAAATTCTGTCTTACTAAAATTAAGCTTTTGGAGGTCTACCTGTTTCAGATCTGCATTGGCTTTAACAGCGGGATACTTGCCTGCCATATCTACCAGTGCCTTCAGGTTAAAATTGATATTGGTGTCGGCCATGCTGCCTTTAATATCGAGTTTCTGGGCCATATAGGTACCGCTCAGCAGCAGGTTTTTGTAGGTGTACTTGTTGTAATAGGCATTGATTACCTTTGCATTGAAGCTGGCAGCCGCTTTTTTCGCATCAAGACCTGTACCTTTAACAGAGGCTTTTGCTGTCAAACGACCTAGCTGTGGCTGCATTTTCAGTAGTCTGCCCACATTGAAATTCTTCACATCGACATCAGCTGTATAACTCTCTTTGCCTTTAGGACCTTTCATGGAAGCCAGCAATCTGGCGGATCCCATATCGGTATTGATGTTAAATCCGGTGTTGAAATTGGTCATTGACCCCTTGAATTTTCCTGTTGCGCTTATCGCATTAGGCAAGGTAATGTTAGAAGGGAGCGATTTCTTAGGGATCAACACCAAAAGATCACTTTTGGTGAGCGAGAATTTTTTAATATTGAGGTCCAGAAAAGTTTTATTCACATCAGGTAGGCCTTTTGCTGTACCATTGATGTCAATCTGAGTACTTTTTAATCCACTGACCTGTAAGCTTGGAATCACCAGATTATTCATATAGCCATGAGCAATAGCATTGATCTTGATTTTTTCGTTTCGGTAATTTGCCGGAACAGCATCGCTAAAATAAGTGGCGTCTTTTAGACCTATAGTCGTGTTTTTAACCTGAAGATAGATTTTTACACGTTCCGGATGCTTAGTCAGATCATCCATAGAGGTATAATTGAGCTGGGTATTGTTTTCTATGGTGGTGTTTGGAGTTTTAATCAGTAATTTACTGACCTTAATCTGCTTATCTGAATAAACAACTTCTCCTTTAAGCTGTTTCAGCTCGAAACCGCTCTTTTCTACAAATTTTCCATCTTTCACATTTACTTTAACCCCTGCATCGCTATAGGCAAGTCCCTCAGCGTTTAAACCAAGGTTTTTTATCTTTAAATGGTTGTAGTCCATTCCTTTTACAGGTTTAGCCGCCAGATTGTCAAATTGAACATTATTTTCCGTCAGACTCAGGTTTTTGATCAGAAGCGCAAGAGGGGACGACGCTGCGATTGTATCTTTTGTATTATTTGTTTTTTTTGCCGGGCTTTCTGGCTTGAAGGCAAAATGTATATCTGATTTGTTCAATATGGCCTGGTCAGCCTCATATTTTCCCTTCGTTACATCTGCAAGAAGTTTGGTCATAGAAAATTCCTGAAGGTTAAGATTGGCTTTGGTACTATTTGCAGCCATTCCAAAGATGACCTTTGAATCATTGATCTTTGCTTCCTCCACTTTGTATTTATTGTTGGTCAGATCAACGATCAGCTGAGTTAAAGCCAGTTTGTTCAAGTCAACATCCGCATCCATTTTAGACAACTGATCCTTAAACAGAATTTTTACATTGTTGAAAGCAAAATCTTGGATTTCTACGAGGGGAAGTTTTCCAGTGGCAGTTTTTGCAGTGTCAATACTGTGCTCTAAATGGGCTTTTAGCTGGGTGAGGGGCTTTTGCTGCAGATAATTTAAAGAGGTATTCTTTAAATTGAGCTCTTTGATCACGTAATGCTGGTGGTCCAGATCAAAATCTTTTATCCTGGAAGTAAATTCACCTAAATTTAGTTTTACATTATTTCCTGCTACATCATCCCGATACACAATCCCAATGTCTTTTAAGGAAATTTTATCTAAGGAAAATTTCAGGGTTGAGGTGGTGTCTTTCTTCACTTCTTCGTCAGGTTTTTTCTGCTCCGACATAAAAGCATCTGCAAGAAAAGAGAAATTGAAGGTGCTGTCCGGATGGATCCGGGTCACGTTTGCCCTGATTTTTTCCAGCTCGATGTTATTGATCTCTACCTTATTGCTGAGGAGTTTAAGCAAGCTGATGTCTACTGCTAACTTCTGTGCGTACAGTAGTGTGTCTTTTTTCTGATCCTCAATATAGAATTTGTTAAGTACGATGTCTTTTGGAAAAGCGATTCTGATACTTTCCAGGCGAACTTCAGTATGTGTTTTGTTTTTGAGATAGCTGATGGCCTTATCTTTTACAAAGTTTTGGACAGCAGGAATGTTTAAAGAGAGCGCAATTGATACCATCAATACAATAACTATGGATAGAATCCATAAAATAACCTTTAAACTTTTACGTAGATATTTATTCAAGTGAAATACGGATTGATGAATTAATGATAAGAAATTTTAACTAAAATCATGCCATTGAATTGCGTTTAATGACATATAGAACAAAGATTTTGGTTGTTTTGTTTAGAAATATGTATGTTTAAATATGAATAAATTGAATTTGACGATCAATTATGAATCTTATAAAGACTTTAATGATCTGGAGGAGAGGGATCAAATACTCTGTGCGAAATCTGAAGAGGCCCTGGGAAGTTCCTATTCGCCTTATTCCGGATTTAAAGTAGGGACGGCTATACGCCTTGCAGATGGAAGAATTGTTTTGGGCAGTAACCAGGAAAATGTGGCGTATCCTTCTGGCCTTTGCGCAGAACGCGTGGCATTGTTTGCTATTGGTGCAGCATATCCAGGTGCAGAGATAGAAAGTATGGCCATTACAGCTTATACCGGCCATTTTAAAATAGAAAAACCGATAACCTCTTGTGGTGCCTGCTTGCAGGTCATGGCGGAGTTTGAGCAAAGACAAAAAAAAGAGATCGAGGTTTTGTTTTACTGTATGAACGGAGAGATTTTAAAGGTAAAAGGAATACGGAGTTTGTTGCCATTTGTGTTTATTGAAGATCGTTTATCAGGCTGATTTCAGATGATTTTGCTTATCTTTGCGTTCTCAATGAATTGTTAAAAACTTCTGTTCAGAAATTTCAATTCATCAGTTATATTTACAACATCCAACATCATTTTAATGAGCGAAGAACTAGAAGAAAACGTTAACGAAGAAAATAAGCACAACATAATCCCTATCAACGGGCTTTATGAAAACTGGTTCCTCGATTATGCTTCTTATGTAATCCTGGACCGCGCAGTTCCCCATATTAATGACGGGTTAAAACCGGTACAGCGGAGGATCATGCATTCACTGAAAGAGATGGATGATGGGCGTTTTAATAAAGCTGCGAATGTCATTGGTAATACGATGAAGTACCATCCCCATGGAGATGCCTCCATCGGAGATGCTATGGTACAGATTGGACAGAAGGATCTGCTGATTGACTGTCAGGGAAACTGGGGTGATCCGGTAACCGGCGACAGTGCAGCTGCCCCGCGTTATATAGAAGCCCGTCTTTCCAAATTTGCTAATGAAGTTGTTTTTAATGCAGATACCACCATCTGGCAGCTCAGTTATGATGGAAGAAATAATGAACCCTTAACTCTGCCTGTAAAGTTCCCTTTGCTGTTGGCACAGGGAGCAGAAGGAATTGCTGTTGGTTTAGCCACCAAGGTTATGCCGCACAATTTCGTAGAACTGCTGGATGCGTCTATAGAAGTGCTTAAAGGAGAACGTCCCAATATCCTTCCCGACTTCTTTACGGGGGGAATGGCCGATTTTTCTGCCTATAACGAAGGAATGAGGGGAGGAAAGGTCAGAGTGAGGGCTAAGATTACGGAAAAGGACAAAAAGACCTTAGTCATCACCGAAATTCCTTTCAGTACCACTACGGGTTCTGTAATTGACAGTATCTTATCTGCGAATGATAAAGGTAAGATCAAAATCAAGAAAATTGAAGACAACACTGCACAGAACGTAGAGATTGTAATTCAACTGGCACCGGGTATCTCTCCGGATGTAACTATAGATGCTCTGTATGCCTTCACATCCTGTGAGGTGTCCATTTCACCAAATACCTGTATCATTAAGGACGATAAACCTCATTTTATGAGTGTTAATGACATCCTTATTGAGAATACAAAACATACGAAGGCCCTGTTAAAACAGGAACTGGAAATCCGGCTTTTCGAGCTGGAAGAGAAGATTTTCTTTAGTTCTTTGCTGAAGATCTTTATCCAGGAGGGAATGTATAAGCACCCTGATTATGAGAACTCCGGAAATTTTGATGGTGTTGTTGAAGTGTTAAATGTATTGTTTGAGCCATTTAAGTCAAAGCTATACAGGGAGATTCTTCCCGAAGATTTTAAGAAGCTGATCGATAAACCGATGAGCAGTATTACACGCTTTGACGTTAAAAAGGCGGATGAGCAGATGAAGGCCCTGGAAGATGAAATCAAAGTGGTTAAGAACCACCTGAGACATCTGACCGATTATGCGATTGCCTGGTACCAGAAATTAAAAGACAAATATGGTAAAGGCCGTGAACGTAAAACGGAAATCCGTTTATTCGACAGGGTGGAAGCTTCTAAAGTAGCCCTGGCCAATGTCAAATTGTATATGAATATTGCAGATGGGTTTATTGGAACCGGTTTGCGAAAAGATGAGTTCGTTGCAGATTGTTCTGATCTGGATGAAATTATCGTATTCAGGGAGGACGGAAAATGCATCATTACCAAGGTTGCCGATAAAACCTTTGTTGGAAAGGGTATCATCCATGCGGCGGTATTTAAGAAAGGCGACGAGCGAACCATTTATAACATGATTTATAAAGATGGAGCGAGCGGGATTTCTTATATCAAACGTTTTGCTGTGGTAGGTGTAACCCGTGATAAGGAATATGATCTGACCAAAGGGGGTAAGGGATCTAAAGTGCTTTACTTCACTGCAAATCCTAATGGAGAAGCAGAGATCGTGAATGTTCAGCTGAAGCCGCACACCAAGCTGAAAAAGCTGGTGTTTGACCTTGATTTTGCAGAAATTGCAATTAAAGGCCGTGCTTCACAGGGAAATATTGTGTCCAAGTATCCAATTAAAAAGATCATTTTAAAAACTAAAGGGGTATCTACCTTATCCGGACTGAAGATCTGGTATGATGACCTGTTGCGTCGTCTTAATGTAGATGGCAGAGGAAAATATCTTGGTGAATTTGATGGTGACGATAAAATACTTCAGGTACATAAAGACGGTTGGTATGAACTCAGTACTTTTGAACTGAGTAATCATTTTGATGCTGACCTTGTCCTGATCCAGAAATTTGATCCGGAAAAGCCTTTCGCAGTTGTACAATATGAGGGTAAAGCGAAGAACTACTTCATAAAGAGATTCCTTTTCGAAAGCATTGGTGTTGGTAAAAAACTCAGTCTGATCAGCGAAGAGCAGGGATCGAAGTTTGTTCACCTGACGGGTAATCCTGCTGCTAAATTAACGGTGGATGTGCTGAAAGGTAAAACGCAAATTCCCGAGACACTGGAAATTGTGCTTGCCGAATTTATAGATGTGAAAGGAATCCGTGCCAATGGAAACAGAATGACTCCTCACGATGTTAAAAACATTGAGATTTCGGATCATGAAGAAATTGAACCGACAGATGAGACCGTTGTTTCCCTGGATACAGATCAGTCTGCAGAGGAAATAACAGAAGTTGATGTTTCCACAGAAGGAGAACAAGCGTTAGCAGAGACACCAGCGGAAATTGAAGCAGAGCTTAACGCAGAAGTTTTAGAAGTAGAAGTCGAGGCTATCGAAGTTCACGAAGTGGCTATTGCAGCACCTGAACCTCCAGAAGAAGAAGTAATCGAGGAATCAAAACCCGAAGTGATTCAACCGAAGACAGAAGAAGAGGCTAAGCCAGCGGATCAGCCAGTTAAGGTAAAACCGAAGTTTGTGAGTCAGAAGCCGGCTGAGGCACCGGTACCTGAACCGGTTAAAAAAGCAAAAGCTGTTAAGGAAAGTACAGGACAGGAAGAGGAACCGGTTGTTAAAAAGAAAATTAAATTCGAGATCACCAATCCGGATGATGTTGATATTGATGACAAAGGGCAACTAGGATTATTCTAATCGTCATCATCTTTTTTCTTGTGCTCCAGTTTCACAAAGGCACTTCTTCTTGGGGGTGGCATAATGGAATGTTCCCCTTTTATTGATTTCCAGATCACTTCGTTAAGATCAAGATCTGGAGCGGAATCTTCTTTTGCAAAATTCCATTTTTCCGAACGTTCCATGCTTTTGTTTTGGACCAGGTTGCGTTGCTCCATGTCAATAAGTGCAGGCTTAGCCTTGTAGGGGCTTAAGTCTGGTTTGCTGGTAAAACAATCGAATAAGGGTATGGCAGCAGCGTCATATTGGCTCATAGGAGGAAGTCCCAGGATGAGCTCCATTGTTCTCAGTATGCCCGAGGTAGAATACATGGTATGATTTATACTACCTTTTTTAATATATGGACTGATTACAAAGGCAGGCGAACGGTGCGCATCAATATGATCGGGGCCATTTTGCGCATCATCTTCCAAGACAAAAACAGCAGATTGGGTCCATATAGAGCTCTCAGAAAGATGTTCTATCAATTGCCCCAATGCCAGGTCGTTATCTGCGACTGCTGCGGCAGGGCTGATCTTTCCCTTTTTCTGGCCGCTGGTATGATCATTTGATAAACGTATAGTATTGAATTGGGGAACTGCATTTACAGACAATAAGGAGTCGAAGTCCTTTTTCCAGACTCTAACCCGCTCCACATCCTTTATATCGAGGTTAAAACCTGGGGCATCCTTACATATATGTCCCTCCAGCGACTTGATGTTTGCTTTCCCATTGTCGGCAAATTCTCCGTAGCTTCTGTAAGATAATCCTGCCCGCTGACAATAATCCCAAATAAAACCATCTTTAGGGTATGCGATTTTCCTGCTGCCCTCAAAATCATAATTTCCACCCCGGCCACCGTAACTAATTGGCCAGGTTTTTTCTACAAAATCAGTCGCATAAGCGGCTGTACTCCAATTGTGACCGTCAGCACTTACTTCTGCATCCACATAAAAATTATCCAAAAGCACAAATTCACGGGCAAGGGCATGATGATTCGGTGTGTTTTTCTCAGGAAAAATACACAAATCCGGATCCCCGTTTCCCTCTTTCATGTCTCCAAGGACCTGGTCGTACGTACGGTTCTCTTTAATGATATAGAATATGTGTTTAATGGGTGATTTCTGCCCCGCCTGGGTTGGAATGATCAGATCATTGTTGCCTGGAGCAGTCGATTCTTTCTGCAAGGTAAAAGGGGAATTGGCATAAACCTGGTTGGAATAGATTTTTAGTTTTGCTTCATCAGGCTGGTCTATGAAAGACAGTGTACCTTTAAAAAGTCCACCAATATATTGTACATCTTTTTTTTCGGTAGAACCTTTCTGATAATCACTGTCGTCTTTTTTAATGGGCTGAGGACCATTGGGATTTGCCATAGAAGAGAAGCCTTTTCCATTGGAAACCAGTATCTTGTTTTTTAAAATTTTTAAACTCGTTGGATACCATCCGGTTGGGATGAATCCTTTGCTTATGCTTTTTCCTGGCGTGCTCACGTCAAAAACGGCAAGACAGTTATTATCTGCATTCGCAATATATAATATCTTTCCATTTGTAGATAAAGCCAAGCCATTTGTTGTTGAACCGGTTAACTTTGTCGGATACAAAGATGCTGAAATGGATTCAACAGATTTTCTTGTCTGAAGATCTATGATGGTAACGGAGTTTGAGTTTGCATTAGCTACAAACAAATATTTTCCGTTTTTGCTAAGCAGCAATTCGTTTGGATGGCTTTCTGTTGGTATTTCTCCGTTCAGCGTACCGGTTTTTGTATCATAAACAGCAACCTTGTCACCACCCCATAAAGAGATATATAACTCCGATCTGTCAGCAGACAAAATGCAGCTGTATGCTTCGTGGCCTAAATCAATTTTTTTTTGAACCTTTCTGGTTAAAAGGTCTATAATGTACAGGGAATTATCTTCTTTGGTTACTGTGTATAAAAGATGTTTTGAGTCATCCACTTCAATACCTGTGGGGCTGATTTTATTCTTAGGCCATGCTTTTCCAAGAAAAAGGGTATCTGGCTTTTCAAATTTGTTGTTTTTTAGAGGATAGGCCAGAATAATATTGTCATTTCCGCCCGATACATACAGTCTTTTATCATCACTGCTAAACTTTAAGCCATACCATGATTTGCCAATGTTCACCTCATCCAGTAGTTGTTCTGTTGTGGGATCTATAAGCTGCAGGCTTTGTTTGCCTTGTCCGTTGTTGGTTGTGGCAAGGACGTGTTTGGAGTGGGAAAGCTGAATATTTAAGGGAAGGTCGCCTAATTTAAGAGATCTTCCTGCCGGCGTCAATGACCAGCCATTAGGCAACAGTATTTTATCTGAAGAAGGGTTGTTAGTTGGAATTTGAGCTGAGGCATTAATGGAAAATGCAGAAACAGCAAGACAAATAAATAATCCGGACTTTAAATTCATTGGAAAATGATTTATGAACAGTAAAGGTAGATAAATGTAGAACTTAGCGGATATCTGAATATAAACTTAACAAAAACTTATTATAGAAGGGCATGCAGGCGTTCTGCTGCCATGACAAGGGATATTCCGAATACGGCAGAGGACAGAAAGAATGTCCAGTCCCATTTTTTTATTTTTATGATCCAGATCAGTATAAAGGAGACGATTAATGTTCCTGCAACTATGATGACCTGACCAAATTCAAGGCCCACGTTGAAGGCAAATAATTCGGCTATAATGCTGGAACTTTTTCCTAGAATCGTTTTCAAATAATTGGAAAATCCCATGCCATGGATTAATCCAAAGAACAAAGCCAGCATGTATTTAAACTGAACTCCATTCCTCCTGGGCTTTTTGTTCAGGATATTGGAGGCTGAAGTGATCAGTATGGTGAGCGGGATTAAAAATTCGACCAAAGGGGTATTAATGTGGATGTAGTTGAGCACACTTAACGCCAATGTAATGCTATGGCCAACCGTAAAAGCAGTAACGAGTATCAAGACTTTTTTCCATTCAGAAATGCTATAAGTGCCGCAAAGGACCATTACAAATAGGATATGATCGTATCCGTGCCAGTCAAGAATGTGCTGCCAGCCCAGCTGAAAATAAAGAGAGAAATCTTGCATGAATTACCAAATTCGTAATTAAAATTAAATTAAACAAGAAAACGTTTAATTACAAGTTGTTTTTTCGGCAGGTATTACAATCATTTAGAACATAAAAAAACGTGCCTTTTAATCGAGGCACGTTTTTTTATGTTCTAAATGATTTATTGGTATTGAATATAAATCGGCTTAGGTTTTAATTTCAGCAATTCCTCTGGTGTCATCATCTTGTTTGGTGCTTTTTTCAAGTCATTCTTGTAGAATAATTTGAAACCAGTGAATTGCACCGGTTCAGAAAATATGAAGTGACGGTAAGTTCCTTTTTTTAGCTCAGGTTCGCCCCATCCATCCATATGCATTACGATCTGAACTTCAGGACGTAATTTTATGTTTTGGTAATTTGTCACCATTTTTTTAGTAAAGCGGTGAACAGTAAATACTTTTGGAGGAAGATTGTGCTTTTTAACAATATCGGCAAGGTATTGAGAAACATAATTAATATCTGCAGCATCATAAGTGCCTATTTTCTTGCCCGGAAGAGATCCGTCTTTCATAGAAAATTCAGGATCTATACCCAAATGTACAAAGGGAAGTTCCAGATATTTTTCAATATGCGGCAACTCTGCCTTGATATTGCTTA